>Ga0187893_10000096_pt1 | contig 187265 bp, 159 predicted proteins | sample MA1701074metaG_FD_139574 | JGI IMG/M metagenome (GOLD analysis project Ga0187893, IMG submission 139574) | White microbial mat communities from a basaltic lava cave in the Kipuka Kanohina Cave System on the Island of Hawaii, USA - MA170107-4 metaG ...
CGCCGCCGCGCAGTCCGGAGTCCAACGGGATGGCCGAGGCCTTCGTCAACACGCTCCGACGGGACTATTGCGCCGAGCAGGCGTGGCACACCGGCGCGGACATCCTCCGCGCTCTGCCGGCGATTCTGGTGGATTACAACACGCAGGCGCCGCATTCCCGCGCTCGGGATGCAGGCGCCCTCAGAGTACCGGCGGGCCGTCCGTGCCGGCGCAGTCTAGACGGAACGTGTCTCGCGAATTGGGGGGCAGAGCACCCCTACCCGTCCTACCCGTCCTACCCGTCTTATCCGTCTTATCCGTCTTATCCGTCCTATTTGAGCACCGCCAGAATCACGTCGTACAACGCGTGGCTCCATGCCGCGATCCCGAACCCTCGCGCTAGATAGAGTCCGCTGAAGATGAGCCCGGCGATGGCCCGGAAGGTGAACGACTCGATCTGGAAAGGATCCCCGTAGGGTCCGATGTAGTGGAACCCGGAAAAGATCAAAGCGCCCACCACGGTGGCCATCACGGCGCTGGGGCCCATCTTCCACCCCAAGAGGCTCTTGGCAAACCACGCCAGACCCGACACCAGGAGAACCCGAAACACCAGCTCCTCGTAGATCCCCGCGCCCAGGGAGATCATGATCTGGGTCGGGAACCCAAACTGGTCGAGTCCGCCGACGGAAAGGGCCGTGCCGAGTCGCCCTAGAACCAGTCCGGTGAGGGTGCTCGCCACGCCGCCGAGCAACGCCGCATAGATCAGCGACTCGGTCAACATTCCCCAAAACAACCGACCCTCGATCGGCCCGTTCTTCTTCCGATCGCGAAACACCGCCACCGCTCCCGCGCCGATCAGCACCAACCCGAAAATCGTCAGTCCGTGGGGGCCGCCGAGCGCCATGAACGCGCTCTTGAGCAGCACGTCGGCGCCGTTCCGAACCCCGGCGATGGCATCGCCGCTCAAGAGGAAGGCCAGCGCCTCATAGGCCAACAACAGCGGGAGCCCGAACGTCAGGCTGTGACGGGCCGCTCTGGTCTTGGCCCAATACGAGGTCGTCGTCATGGGGCTATTCTACGGAGGAACCAGCCCCGAGATTCACCCGGCCTTCCAACACCCCGCCGTCACGGCGCGGAGCAACTCGGCGACCTTGCGGATCTCGTCCCACGAGCGGTCCGTCGGCTTGCTTCGAAGCCGGCGGACGACCCACCCGGCGAGGGCCAGGCTGGTGGTTTCGTCCACCTCGTTCAAGGTCCGGGTGCGCTCGTGCCCGGACGGCGGGATGGTGCCGCTCTCGGCCTCGGCGATCAACAGGGCGCTCTTGGGGTACCGCGCCTCCAGGCCGGCCAATGCCCGAGTTTGCAGCCGGCGGTGGCGACGGGCGTCGCCCTGACACGCCTGTAGCAGGGGAAACAGCGACAACAGCGTCGCGGCCACCGTGGTGGCCTCGAGGCCCCGAGCGGGGTCGGCGTCGCCCAACGTCGGAGTCGCCCGCACCAGCTCATCCCACGACGCCCCGAGCCGGCCAGCCAGAACCTCGGCGAGCGCATCCGCTCGGTCGGCGAGTTGATCTCGGGGACGAAACCAAGCAACCATGGTGGATCCTCCGTCGTCACGCCGTTGGCGGATACCCCCGCTGACCGAACGTGCGTCGCGCCGCCCACTCCGATTTCGAATGGGCGGCGCGACCGTTGTCTGTCGGACTCGAGACGATACGCCTGGGGATCTATCGGTCCCGACGCCGTCTAGCCTCCGGGTCCTACGCGATCACCTGGCGACCGCTTGCCCAGCTCGAGCCCGACCGACGTTTATCACTAGACAATGGATCACCTCCTATCGAAAGGGTGGAACTGGCCAACCACAGGGGCGTTGACAAACTCGCCAGAGCGATCGGGAAAAAGCAAGTGGCCCGGGTGGAGGCGACCGGTCTCGCCCCCTAGATTGGGGGGTGCTCGCGACTTCTCTGGCCTACCGCGCCCTCAGCCTGATCGCGACGACCGTCCTCCGCCTCGGTAACCCGCTGTCGGCGAAGCTCCACGCCGGCGATCGCGGTCGGCGCGCCAGCCTCGCCCGCTGGCGATCGTGGGGTGGCGCCCACCGAGATCCTCGGCGGCCCCTGCTCTGGATCCACGCCCCCTCGGTCGGCGAGGGCCTCCAAGCCGAGGAGGTGATCCGGATTCTCCGGGCCCGTCATCCGGCGTGGCAGCAGGTCTACAGTTTCTTCAGCCCGTCCGCCGAGGCGCTGGCTCGCCGCCTCCCCGTCGACCACGCCGACTACCTTCCCTACGATACTAGGCCTAACGCCGATGCGATGTTGGAGGCCCTCCGCCCTACGGCGCTGGTCTTCTCCAAGCTCGACCTCTGGCCGGAGCTGGCGACCCGAGCCCATCACCACGGTGCCCGGGTGGGGATGATCGCCGCCACGGTGAGCCCGGTGAGCGCCCGACTGATCCCGGTGGCCCGCGCCTTGACCCGCTCGGGCTATGCGGCCCTCGACCGGATCGGGGCGGTCGACCACCCCGACGCCGGCCGCCTGGTCGCGCTCGGCGCCAACCCGGCCCACATCACCGTCACCGGCGACCCCCGATTCGACAGCGCCGTTCGTCGGGCCGCGGCCATTGCCAGCGATGATCCCCTGCGACGGCTCACCGCCGGCACCCCGACCCTGGTGGCGGGCTCGACCTGGGATGCCGACGAGCGAATGTTGCTCGAGGCCTTCGTTCGGGTCCGGAAAGATCACCCCCAGGCCCGCCTGATCCTGGTCCCCCATGAACCAACGCCCTCGCGACTGAGTCAGTTGGCCCGCCGCATCGCCAAACACCGCCTAACCGAGACTCGGCTCTCCGCGCTGGGGGAGTCGGTGCCGAATTTGGTCGTGGTCGATCGGGTCGGGGTTTTGGCGGCGATCTATTCGGGAGCGGCGGTCGGGTACGTCGGTGGTGGGTTCGGCGCGTTGGGACTCCACTCGGTCATCGAGCCGGCCGCGTGCGGCGTGCCCGTCGTCTTCGGCCCCCGGTGGCGATCGAGCCGCGAGGCCGGACTGCTGATCGCGGCCAACGGTGGGCAGGCGCTCGAGGGCGCTGGTGTCGCCGCGGCCGGGGCTGAGTTGGCGGTCCTCTGGAGTCGATGGCTCGCCGACCCGAGCGTCGCCGCCGAATGGGGGCGCCGAGCGGCCGAGTTCGTTCAGCGGGGGTTGGGAGCGGCGGAGCGGAACGCGGCGATGGTCATCGAGCTCATGTCCGCCTAACGGCCAACCACCACGCCTTCGTAGATGACCGTCTTTGGCGCGATCAAACCCAATGTCAATCCGGTGAACAACAGGTCAGTCCACCGACTCTTCGTTCTGATCTTGAGCTGGGCGATCTCCTTCGCGCCAACCAGCTGATTCGCCAGCGCCCGGTCGAGCGTCGCTTTCTTGAGCGGCAACAGCCCCCAGAAGGCGTGCACCGTGTGGGTCTTGACGGTGAACCGCTGACCGGCCGGCGTCTCCCCCGCCGCCGACGCCATCGTCGCGGGCACGCCGAGGTTGGTCGCATCGAAGCTCTGGGCGCAGCCGCCCGCCAAAAAGACGGTCCCGACCGCCATCGCCGCCACCAACCGCCGCAACCTGGTCACCGATCTGCTCCTCACCGAAAGTGATAGCGAACCCCGACGCTGACACCAGCCGCCCGCTCGATCGCCTCGTCCCAGCCGAGCCGATGGTCATACGCCACCCGAACCCCAAGCCCATTCAGGAACCCCAAGTCGATCCCCGCGCTGAGGCTCGGCTTGAGTCGCTCGCCGGCGACCCGCTGCCCGGCCAAGTAATCGACCCGGGGCGCAATCCATGGCCTGATCGACACCACCGCCGCCGGGATCGTGAGCCCGGCTCCGATCCCGAACGAACCTCGCCACGGCGGTTTCGAGCCGCCATCGAGCTGCCGCGCGTAGCCAGCCTGCCAGACCACGCGGAGTGGAACGAGCGGGCCCCCGAAGACCGTCAACTCCGCCGTGGCGAACATCGCCGTCCGGGTCCGATCCGGGCCGGTCGCCGGATCGATCGACGTTCGGCTCAACCCCAACGACGCTCCCAGGGGCCCGAAACCGAGGGTGGCCGATCCGGCCACGGCCCTCGAGACGTCGTCGGTCCCCTCCCCTGCCCGGTCGATCCGGCCAAGCCCCAGGTCGACTCCGGCAGAGATGCCTTGACCTGCCCCCGCGTTGCGAACCGGGACTCCGGTTGCCTGCGACGCGAGGCGGGAAGCTAGGGCACCACCCATCATCGCGATAGTCAGAGCTCGTCGAAGGCGCGCCATGATCAGGAGAGACATCGGGGGGGCACCGGGCCCCTACCGGAAGTTGAAGCTCACGCCAAGGCCAACCGTCGTCGGCTTCGACCCCATCCCCCCGAACACCCGATCGAACGCGACGTCGATCCCGAGCCCGTTGAGGAACCCGAAGGCGATCCCTCCGCTCAGGCCGAAATCGGTTTCGGTCGACGTCAGGGTGGGAATCGGCCCTCCGGGCACCGGATCGGCCAGGGGATCGGGGCCGGTCACCCGCCGCAGGTCGGCCCGGGGCGCGATCCACGGCTTGAGCGCAACCACCGGCTGCGCGATGGTCCACGAGATACCGAGTCCGATCGGCGCCCGCCAGGTCTTTGTCGCCACCCCGGCCGGTTGGTACCCGGGGGCGTAGTACCCGGCCCCCAGTTGGAGGTTGACCGCCACCGGCACCAGGGGGCCCCCGGCGACTTTCATGGTGAGATGGCCGCCCGCCGTCAGGAAACTCCCCTCGTCGAGCGTGGATCCCTCGAGCCGCGAGACGAAACCCCCGACGGCGATTCGGCGGAACCCAGCAGTGCCTGACACTCCGAGCGCGGTACCGCTTCCCGCGGCGGCGTTCCCGAACCCCGCCATCGTCGCGAGCGTGAAGCCGCGCGCCACCCCGGAGTTTATCACCGGGAGGCCGGGCGCCTGGGCGGCCGCGACGCCCACCCCGACGAGGAGCATCAACCCCGCCGATCCGATCGTTCGCACCACTGACGACCTCCCCTCGCTTCGGCCTCCGGAGTCGGCGCCGATTGCCTAACGAAGAATCGAGAAACCCACGCTGACACCGTCCGGATCGCCGAGGGCTCCCGCCACCCGGAGCTCGAATCGGCGGTTGAACCGGATGTCGACGCCCAAGCCGAGCCGAAAGTCGAGGCCGCTGTCACGGTCGCCGAAGACCGGCGCCAGGATGGGATGGAGATGGGGCACGAACTGGACGTCGCTATCGTCGAGCTCCACGAGCCTCCCGAGAGAAAGCCCGATCGGCACGAAGGCGCGGGACGCCCCATCACCGAACCTGCCGCCCACCCCGACGGTCAACGCCCCGTCGAGCGGAAAATCGACGCTGTGATCGATGATCCGGGTTCGGAAGTCGACCCCGGCCAGGAAGACCGTTTCGGCGCCGGCGGCATCGGCAAACCCGCCCCGGAACCCGAAATCGTACTTCTTGTTGGCGAACCGGTAGAACCCCTCGAGGGCGTAACCCTGCCCCGGATCGGAGATCTGCGCTCCATACTCGACCCGTTGGAACGGGCGATACGGCGCGAGAAACACCGGGGTGGCAGTGGATTGGCCGGCGAGCGACCCGACCAGCATGAGCGAACCGATCGCAACGGCGAACGTGGTACGAAACACGGGAAGTCTCCTCGAGTTGTGGGGCGCCCCAGGGTTAGGCGGGCGCCACCTGTTCAGCAACCACGCGAACTCGGTTAGAGACGACTTGAAGAAAGCCGCCCTGCACATTGAAACGGTGCTCGGTGGCTCCCTGTTTCACCGTCAGGGCGCCCTGCCCGAGCAAGGTCATCAACGGGGCGTGATTTTGGAGGATCCCGACCTGGCCGTCGAACGCCGGGGCGATGACGACGTCCGCCTCTCCCTGAAAGACCGAGGCTTCCGGCCCGATTACGATGACCTGCATCAGCCGGCCGCCATCTTGTTGGCCTTCTCGATCGCTTCCTCGATGCCGCCCACCATGTAGAAGGCCTGCTCCGGAAGGTGATCGAACTCTCCCGCCAAGACCCGCTCGAAACTCGTGATGGTATCCTCGAGCTTGACGTACTTTCCGGCAAACCCGGTGAACTGCTCGGCTACGAAAAACGGCTGCGACAGAAACTTCTGGATCCGCCGAGCCCGAGCGACGATCAGCTTGTCGTCCTCGGACAGCTCGTCCATCCCGAGGATCGCGATGATGTCCTGGAGTGCCTTGTAGCGCTGGAGCGTCCGCTGAACGCCGATCGTTACGGCGTAATGCCGATCGCCGACGAACTGGGGATCGAGAATCCGGCTCGAGCTGTCGAGGGGATCGACCGCCGGGTAGATCCCCAGCTCGGAAATCGCCCGCGACAGCACCACCGTCGCGTCGAGGTGGGCGAACGCCGCCGCCGGCGCCGGATCGGTGAGGTCGTCGGCCGGAACGTAGATGGCCTGCACCGAGGTGATCGAGCCGTCCTTGGTCGAGGTGATCCGTTCCTGGAGATCGCCCATCTCGGTCGCCAGCGTCGGCTGATAGCCCACCGCGCTCGGCATCCGACCGAGGAGCGCCGACACCTCGGAGCCCGCCTGGGTGAACCGGAAGATGTTGTCGATGAAGAGGAGCACGTCTTGCTTTTCGACGTCGCGGAAATACTCCGCGACCGTCAGGCCCGTGAGGCCGACCCGGAGCCGCGCGCCGGGCGGCTCGTTCATCTGCCCGTAGATGAGGGCGCAGGACTTGATGACGCCCGACTCGGTCATCTCCAAATAGAGGTCGTTGCCCTCACGGGTCCGTTCGCCGACTCCGCAAAAAACCGATTTGCCGCCGTGTCCCTTGGCGACGTTGTTGATCAATTCCATGATCACGACGGTCTTGCCGACCCCGGCCCCGCCGAACAGCCCGATTTTTCCGCCCTTCACGAACGGAGCGACCAAGTCGACGACCTTGATGCCGGTCTCGAAGATCTCGGTTTTCGGCTCCAAGTCGACGAACTTCGGCGTCTCCCGATGGATTGGCCATCGAGGAGTATCCGCCGGCAGGGGCGCCCCGCCGTCGACCGGCTCGCCGAGGACGTTCAGAATCCGCCCTAACGGCGCGTCCCCGACCGGGGCGGTGATCGGGCCGCCGGTGTCGAGCACTTTGAGACCACGCGTCACCCCGTCGGTCGAGCTCATCGCCACCGCTCGAACCATGTTCTGACCGATGTGCTGCTGCACTTCGGCCACCAGCTTGATGGGAATGACGGCCGTGGCGTCCTCGACCACCAACGCGTTGTAGATCTCGGGCAACAAGCCGGGCTCGAATTCGATGTCGAGCACCGGCCCGATGACCTGGACGATGGTTCCGAAGTTCTGGGCGGTAGCGGGAGCAGTCATCTCGGTTACCCTTCCAACGCTGCGGCGCCACCCACGATCTCGGAGATCTCCTGGGTGATCTGCGCCTGGCGGCCTTTGTTGTACGCCGTGCGAAGGTCCTGCAGGACCTCGCCGGCGTTGTCGGTTGCGTTCTTCATTGCGGTGCGGCGGGCGCCGTTCTCCCCGGCCGCCGTCTCCACCAAACCCCGATACACCATGTTCCGGACGTAGAGCGGCAACAGGTTCTCGAGAATGGCTTCCGGGCCAGGGGCCAGAATGTAGTCGGCCCGGACCTTGGTCTTTCGGGGCGGCGTCTCGACCGGAAGGATCCGGGTGCAGACCGCCGGCGTCGAAATCGCGCTCTGGAACTTGGCGTGCACCATGTCGACGCTGCCCAGCTTCGCGGCTTCATAGTCGACCACCAGCTGCTTCACCAGACTGGCGGCGTGCTCGGCCGTGGGCTTGTCTCCCACGTCGATGCGATCGGTGGCGAGCTTGCGCCCGAGATACTTGAACAGCCCGATGCCCTTCTTGCCGACGCAATGCAGATCGACGGTGTAGCCGGCACCCTCGAGGTCCTCGATTCGCCGGCGAGCTTCCTTGATCAGATTGCTGTTGAACGCCCCACACATCCCCCGGTTGGACGTCACCAGCAGCACGGCCGCTCGGGTCGGTCCGCCCTTGGCGGGCAGAGCCGGCTGGCGAAGAAGCGGAAACTGGGTCCGGAGCTCCGGTGTCACCAAGTCGCCAATGATCTCGCGAATCGCCTCGGAATACGGTCGCGCGGCCACCACCCGGTCCTGGGCGCGCTTGAGCTTCGAGGTCGCGACCAGTTCCATTGTCCGGGTGATCTTCCGGGTGTTCTGAACCGAACGGATCCGGCCCCGAAGCTGACGACTGAGGTTGGCCATCCGCGGTTACTCTGCCCGGAACATCGGCTTGAACGACTTGATCGCCTGATCCAGCTTGGCTTTGAGATCGCCGTCCAACGTCTTCTTGGTCCGAATCGTCTCGTAGACCACCGCGTGCTGGGTCTCGACGAACCGAAGGAAATCCCGCTCCCACTGCCGGATGTGCTTGACCTCGACATCGTCGAGATATCCGTTGGTAGCGGCATAGATGATCGCGACCTGCTTCTCGACCGACAGAGGATGATACTGGGGCTGCTTGAAGACCTCGACCAGCCGAGCCCCCCGGGCCAGCTCGCGCTGAGTCGCGGCGTCGAGCTCGGACCCGAACTGAGCGAACGCCTCGAGATCACGATACTGCGCCAGGGCCAGCCGCAGCGGGCCAGCAACCTGCTTCATCGCCTTGATCTGAGCGTTGCCGCCGACTCGACTCACCGAAATCCCGGCGTCGACCGCCGGACGGACGTTGGAGTAGAAGAGGTCGGTGATCAAGAAGATCTGGCCGTCGGTGATCGAAATGACGTTGGTGGGAATGTAGGCCGAAATGTCGCCCGCTTGGGTCTCGATGATCGGCAAGGCGGTGAGCGACCCCCCGGGCTTCTTGATCCGCGGGTCGAGCTTCACGACGTTGGGGTCCTCCGAGATCTTCGCCGCCCGCTCCAACAACCGGCTGTGGAGATAGAACACGTCGCCCGGGTAGGCCTCACGGCCCGGCGGCCGGCGGAGGACCAGCGAGAGCTGCCGATACGCGGCGGCCTGTTTCGACAAGTCGTCGTAAACGCAGAGGGTGGCCTTGCCCTCCTCGTACATGAAATACTCGGCGATGGCGCAGCCAACGTAGGGCGCGATGTACTGCAGCGGGGCCGGATCGGAGGCCGAGGCCACCACCACCACCGTGTACTCCAACGCGCCCGCCTCCTTCAACCGCTCGACCACGGTGGCCACGGTCGAGCGCTTCTGCCCGATCGCGACGTAAACGCAGACGACGCCCTGACCCTTCTGGTTGATGATCGTGTCGACCGCGATCGCCGTCTTCCCGGTGCCCCGATCGCCGATGATCAGCTCGCGCTGACCCCGCCCGATCGGGATCATCGAATCGATTGCCTTGATCCCGGTTTGGAGCGGCTCCTTCACCGGCTGCCGCACGATGATTCCCGGGGCGATCATTTCGACCGGACGAGTCCCGGTTGTCTTGATCGCCCCGCGGCCGTCGACCGGCTGGCCCAGGGCGTTGACCACCCGCCCGAGCAGTGCTGGTCCCGAGGGGACCTGCAGCAACCGGCCGGTGCAACGAACCTCATCACCCTCTTTGAGTTTGAGGTAATCGCCCAGAATGACCGCGCCGACGTTGTCCTGTTCCAGATTCAGGACCAGGCCGGTGACCACCTCGCCGGTCTCGGTCGAGGTGAACTCGAGCATCTCGCCCGAAACCGCCGACATGAGCCCGTACACCCGAGCCACCCCGTCCCGAACCTCGAGGGTGGTTCCCACCTCGGCGGTGTCAATCGCCGACAAATCGGCCGCCGCAATCTCCTTGAGAAGGATGTCTTTAATCTCGCCGGGACGGAGGGTCGAGTCGGTGGCCATGAGTTACCAGGTTGTTGAATGATCAGGGGTTGTCTTGATGCTTGTGAAAAATATCACAATGGTCCGGGGGCGGCAAGCGACCGCCGAGATACTACCGAACCCGTGCCGCCCGGACCACGAAACGGCGCTGCAGTTCCGCGGAGGTCGACCGGCGAAAATCTCCCCAGGACAGCCGGACGACTCGTCGAATCGCGGTCCGGAGGTGGCTCTCGTTGGCAAAGCCCAACATCTGGGCGATCCGAGCGATCGAGTAGCCCGGGTTCACGGTTAAGTCGCGGGCCGCGAGAATCTGCAACAAGTCGATCACCCGCTTGAGGTTGGGGGCCCCGCCGGCGGCGAACTGGCGGGACAGGTGCTCTCGGCTGACGTCGAGCGCTTGGGCCAGCGAGGCGGTCGTCTCCGGGCGACCGATCCGGGTCAGGAGCCGATCGAGGACGTCGAGTTGGAGATCCTCGGTGAGCCGGAGTCGCCGGGGAAGATCGCTCAGTTCCTGGCGCCGGCGGGCCAGGTAGCCGTTGCGCGCGATCACTTCGCCGACCACCGGATCGTCGACCCCATCGACCAGAAAGGCCGCCACGCCGCGGCTCTGGAGCTCCCGGATCAGAACGCCATGGTCCGGTCGGATCGAACCGTAGACCACGATCGAGAGGCTCGGGAATTCCTGGCGCAGGTTCGCCAAGTCGATGGTTTGGATGGCCCGGACCCCGAGGACCGCAGCATCGACGAGTTCCATCTCGATCAGCCGATGGAACGCCGGCGCGGTTCGGCAGCTTCGGACCGAGGTTCCGGTCCGCGGCGTCGCCCGGCGAAGCACCGCCGTGGCCGCCCGGCTGTCGAGGAGGGTGGCGACGATCGCCAACGGGCTACTCCGGCAGCGCCCGGGTCAGCTCCCCGGCTCGGCGGAGCACTGCCCGGGCGTTCTCGTAGCCGAGTTGCGCGAGGGCCTCGTGGTAAGCGAACCATTTGCACTCGGTGATGCCCTCGTCGACCTGGGGCGTCGGCTCTCCGGTGGAAGACTCGAAGAGGAAGAAATGACAGAACTTGTGAATCAGCTTACCACGGAGGCGAAAGTACCAATCGATCATGTCGATCGGGCCCCGAAGCTCCAGCCGGTCGAGGCCGGTTTCCTCGGTGGTTTCCCGAGCGGCCGCCGACGCCGGCGATTCGTTCGGTTCGAGGTGGCCCTTGGGAAAACCCCAGAGACCGTAGCTGTCGCGGATCAGCAGGAAGGCGAGGGCGCTTTCCGGTCCGCGCCGGAACACGACTCCACCCGCGCTGACCTCTTTCTTGGCGCGCTGCGGCTTCCCTCCCCGGATGCTGCGTTGCTCGTTCCCCACGTCGCCTAGAAGACCGAGAACCGGAAATAGCGGCGGGGGTTGGCCTGGATATCGGTGAGGAGCTGCCGCATTTGGCCGATGACGCGAGTCGTCTCGAGGTAGAGGGTTGAGTCCCGGGCCAGCAAGCCGAGGCTGCCCTGCCCGGTTTGGATCTTGGTCGCCAGACTGTCGGTCGCTTCCAAGATCCTGGTGAGCGACCGCTCGTGCTGGCGAATGACGGCGAGCAGTTCCTTGGCGTCGGCGGCCGCGGACCGAAGATCGGTCGATGCGGCCGAAGCCGAGTTGACGATCGCCGTCAGCTGGCCATCCTTGGTTGCGTCCTCGGCCCGACCGAGCAGAGTGTTGACCCGCTTGCTCGCGGCCCCGACCTCATCCGAGGTAACGGCGAGGTTGTTGGCCGCGGTGTTGAACGGACCGGTCTGTTTTCGGGCGAAATCAGCGAGCCGATCCGCGGCTTCACGGAGCGCGCCGAGGCTGCGGCGAACGTCTTGAATCGCGGTGGAATCGAGGGCGCCGGAGACTCGGTTCGTAATCAGGCCGATGTCGCCGGCGATTCGACTCGCCTGTTGAGTGAGTTGCCCGATATCCGGGAGGGTGGCGCCGGGCCACAGGTCGTCTCCCGGAATCGCGGCCTCCGTCAGTCGGGCCCGGAGCTCGGGATCGGGGGGTGCGTCCTTGAGCCCGACGAGGGTAACCTGCCACTCGCCGAAAAGGCTGCCCGACGCCGCGATGGCCACCGGCCGGGCGGGAAGGTCGACGTCGAGCCGAATCCGAAGATCAGCTTCGACCCAATCGTTCTCGGCCAGCCGAATCGCGTTGACCCGCCCGACTCTCACCCCTCGGAGAGTCACGGGAGCCCCGACACCAAGGCCGCCGATTTCCCGAAACCGAGCCCCATGGACCACGTCCCGATTTCCAATGTCGGTCTCGGATAGCCAGATGGCGCCGGCGATCACCAGCGCGAACGCGGTGAGCACCGAGACTCCCACCAGGAATTCGTTCCGACGTTTCATGGGCGTCCTTCGATGAACTGCCGCACAATTGGATCGTCGGTCCGCCGGACCTCCTCGGCCGGCCCGACCATGTGCAGCTTGCCCTGATAGAGCATCGCGATCCGATCGGCGACCGCGAAGGCACTCCGCATATCGTGGGTCACGACTACCCCGGTGACGCCCAACTCTCGCTTGGTGCGAACCATCAATTCATCGATGACCGCAGAGGTGACGGGATCGAGGCCGGTCGTTGGCTCGTCGTATAGAATGTAGCGAGGCTCGAGCGCGATCGCCCGGGCGATTCCCACCCGCTTCCGCATCCCGCCCGACAACTCGCTCGGATACCGCTCGGCGCTGCCCGCCAGCTCGACTCGTTCCAGGCTGGCCGCGACCCGTTCGCGAACCACGTCGGCCGGATGCCCCTGATGCTCGAGCCCGAGGGCGATGTTTTGGAAAACCGTGAGCGAGTCGAACAGCGCCGCGAACTGAAAGACGTACCCGATCGACGTTCGGAGGACGGCCAAGGCGTCGCGCGACAGGTCGTGCACGACCCGGCCGTCCACCACCACCTCGCCGCTGTCGGGCTCGAGGAGCCCGACGATGTGCTTCAGCGCGACGCTCTTCCCGCTGCCGGAATAGCCGAGCACCACGGTGGTTTGGCCGTCGGGGATATCGAGAGTGAATGCCTCGAGCACCTTCTTGGCGCCGAAGGCCTTGGTGACCTCGGAGAAACGGATCATGACGGGCCGCCCGTCACAGGAGCACCAACGCCCAGAAGGCGTCCAACACCAGAATGGCCTCGCACCCAAGGACGACGGCCCTCGTGGTCGAGCGGCCAACCCCCTCGGCGCCGCCCTGAGTCCGCAATCCGGTCAGCGCTCCCATCAAGGCGATGGCGCACCCGAAGCTCGCGCTCTTGACCAACCCGAACCAGACATCCTTGAAATTGTAGAACTGGCGAACCCCCTTGAAGAACTCCGGCGTCGAGAGGTCGAGCAGATTGGTCGCGGTGATCCACCCGGAAATGACTCCGACCGTGATCGCCATCGCGGTGACCACCGGAAACATCAGGGTCGCCGCCAAGACCCGGGGGACCACCAGGTAAGCGTGAACGTCGACCGCCAGCGTTTCCAACGCATCGACCTGCTCGGTCACCTTCATCGTGCCGAGCTCCGCGGCGATGTTGGCTCCGACCCGGCCAGCCAGCGCCATCCCGGTCAGAACCGGGCCGAGCTCCATCATGATGGTCTTGGCGACGAGAGCCCCCACGAAGTAGAGGGGCACCGCGCCGGTAAAGATGTAGGAGGCGAGCAGGGCCAGCACGATGCCGGTAAAAACGGCCAGGAAGATCGAGATCGGGATCGAGTCGACCCCCAGCCGTCGCATATGGGGAATGAGATGCGGGGCCCAGGTCCGCAGCATCCCGAGGGCCCTCGAGGCATCCGCAGCCCACCGACCGGTCCGACGAATGAAACCGAGTTGAGCGATGCCGATCCGATTGAGTCGATCAGTCACGCCGCGTAGCTCGCGAGCGCGCGACCGGCCTCACCCTCGCGGAGTCGCTTGAGCGCCCGGTCGCGCAGCTGACGAATCCGCTCGCGGGTGACGCCGAAGATGGCGCCGATCTCTTCCAGGGTGTGCTCACGGCCCCCATTGAGACCGAAATAGAGCTTGAGAACCCGCCCGTCGCGGGGAGCCAACTTCGAGAGGGCGAGGTCGATTTCGCCGCCGAGGAACTGATCGATCGCGTCGACGCCGGTCGCTCCCTGCCCCACCACCAGGAACCGATCGATCGTCGAGCGATCGCCGTCGGCGGCGATCGGAGCGTCGAGGCGAACATCAGCCGAGTTGAGGGCGACGAGCGACTGGACCAAATCGACAGAGAGAGCGACCTCTCGGGAAATTTCTTCGGCCGTTGGCTCCCGGCCGAGCGTCTGCCGCAGCGATCCCGCCGTTCGAACGATCCGGGAGAGATCCGCGGTGCGATTGAGGGGGACTCGCACCGAGCGGCCGTGACGGGCGATCGCCGCCAGGATCGATTGGCGAATCCACCACACGGCGTAGGAGATGAACTTGACGCCGTGCTTCGGGTCGAACTTCCTGGCGGCGATCATCAGGCCGACGTTGCCTTCGCCAATCAGATCGATCAGCGGGAGGCCGCGGTTCTGGTATTTCTTGGCGACCGAGACGACGAAGCGAAGATTCCGGGTGACCAGCTCGTCGAGTGCCTCGCGATCGCCCTGCTGAATTCGTTGGGCAACGGCGATTTCTTGCTCGCGGGTGAGCAGCCGGGCGAGGCTGACATCGTGGAGGTAGAGGTCGAGAATGTCGCGTTCGGCCTCGTGCACCCCGAGGGACGCGGCCGTATTGCGTTTCTTGAGCCCCTTTTTCGGCATGATCGTTATGTTTCGCGAGGAGAGCGGCACGACTTCTGCTTGACACGTTCCGACGCGACCACTAGCTTGCCGCGTTGCAGTCAAGCACCCCAGCCGGCGACCACAAGTATAGTGGGGGCGTAGCTCAGTTGGGAGAGCGCGTGAATGGCATTCACGAGGTCAGGGGTTCGATCCCCCTCGCCTCCATTTGTCGTCTCCGCGACTGGGTGAAAAAATGTTGCCAAAGGCCGGCACTGGGGCTACAATGGTCTCCCGCGAAGGCGGGCTACCTCGTGCGGGAATAGCTCAGTTGGTAGAGCACAACCTTGCCAAGGTTGGGGTCGCGGGTTCGAGTCCCGTTTCCCGCTCTGCGGTTGGTGGGACAGTGGGATCGATCAAGAGTACGATGGGCAGTCGGTCGATGGACAGATTTTCGGGAGCGGGTTGTTTTCCGCCCCGCCGTCCCGCTGCCCTTCTCAAACGTCGCGGGGTGGAGCAGTCTGGTAGCTCGCCGGGCTCATAACCCGGAGGTCGTGGGTTCAAATCCCACCCCCGCCATGCAAGGACGGTCAGGACGGATAAGACGGATAGGACGGATCGAACGGACGCTAACCGTCCCGTCCACCTATCCGTCTTGTCCGTCCTAGCCGCCTCATGAGGGCGGTTAGCTCAGTTGGTTAGAGCGCTACGTTGACATCGTAGAGGTCACAAGTTCGAATCTTGTACCGCCCACTGACGGGAGTTCCCGCCGCGAAGGGTTCGAGGGCCCGTAGCTCAATTGGATAGAGCGTCTGACTACGGATCAGAAGGTTGGGGGTTCGAGTCCCTCCGGGCCCGCTTTGAGGCAGGGAAGAGGGAATTGGCATCGGAATCGGTGGTGAATAGGGAACAGGGAGCAACCCGGCCGGACTGGCCATGCCCATTCCCTTGCTTGAAAACGGGGCGTAGCGCAGCTCGGTAGCGCGCCTGCTTCGGGAGCAGGAGGTCCCGGGTTCAAATCCCGGCGCCCCGATTTCGTAACTTGAAGCCTCACCGTCGGTTATGTGGTGGGGCTTCTTTGTTCACCCGCTCCCCGTTGTGAGCTGTGTTGCGAGTTTCCGGGTACCGCTGAGTCGCTGGGTCGGGTGCAGCACAACCTGCTTCACCGTCTCCGCATCGACCTGCTGGTACGAAGTGAGCATGGTTCGCTCATCCCGCCACCCGCCCGCAGCGGCCACGTCCCTGATCGGGTAGCCCTTCCGCTCCGTCACCCATTTACGCCGAAGCGAATGCCAGAGCCCGCCTCGCGGCGAAGTCAACTCGGCAAGCTCGAAGGCCCGCCGCAGCCACCGGTCCAGCAGGTAGCGGTCACACGGCTTCGTCGGGTCTTTTAACGATGGGAAGACCGGCGAGCCACCGATCGCTGCCTGGACCTTCCTCGCCTCTCGCAACGCCCTCACAACGGACTCACTCATCGGTACGACCTGCTCGTATCCCTTCTTATCGAATTCCGCCCGCCAGCGAATCGCCTTCGCCTGGAAATCGACATCGTCCCAGCGCAAGTTCCGCCATGCCGAGAGCCTCCGGCCGGTTCCTTCCGCGAGCACGAGCGCGAGCTTCAACAGCTGGTGAACTCTCGGCGCGACCTTGACCAGCTTCTTGTACGTGTCATGGGTCATCACGGGGCGTTTCGGATTCTGCTCCTTCGGCAATCGAACCCCGTAGAGCGGGTTTTCCTTCAACAGCCGACGACCGCTACTGCCCCGCTCCCGCATCGCCCAATTGAGCGCCCCGACCAACAACTTGAGGTCGGCTTCCACGGTTCGATCGCTCACCGCTCGCTCAGCGAACACGTGTTCCAACTGGTCGTCGGCCCCTTTCCTGGCCAGCGCGAACCGACGAACGTCCGACTCTGACAAGCTCGTCACGTTCCGGCTGGCACCGAGAAAGGCCACTACCCGCTTCAGCTTTCGCTCGTCGTGCTTCTGGGTCCGCTCTTTCTTGGCCCGATGCTGCGGGCTTTCGAGATACAGGTCCTGAAGCATTCCAAGCGTTAGGCTCTCCTCGGCCGCGGCGCGGTCGGTCGCTGCCAGGTCGCTGAGGAGTTCGTAGGCATACCGGGTCGCTGCTTCGCGGTCCCGATGGCCTAGACTCTTCCGGTCCTCCTTTCCGTTGACCCAAATGGATCGCATGATTGGGCCACGGGGTCTCGCCTCGTAGAGGCGCACCCGGTGCCCGCGTTCGCCGATGGACTTCGACCAGCCACGGCGTCGGGTTCTCTTCATCGAGACCTCCGTCGTCTGGCGATGTCCTGGGCATCGGCATGAGGATCATATCGCCCGGGGCGGTGCCCAACAAGTTTTTCGAGGTCGCCACGCCGAACGCGGTGGTGGCCCCTTGGGCTCGCCCGGAGGTCCGGAATCGCCCCGTCACGGACGGCACGCCGAATCGTCTCCGGATGGCAACGAGCGAGCGCCGCGGCCTGATGGGCGCTCAGCTCGTCGTTGAGGTGAGCTTGGGCCGCGGCAATGAGTCGGTTGAGCAGGGAGACCCGAGCCGCGGCTGCTTGGTGGGCGCCGTTGTCCTCCAGTGTATGGTTCTCCCGAAGGGCATCGGTCACGAACGCGAGTAGCCAGCCCGGCAATCCATCCGGGATGGTCACCTGGGGCTGAGCGCCGGGCAGCATGGGCGAAGTTCCGGCCGAGAATCCCAGAGGGAAATCCTGGGAGCCGAATCCTAGATTCGTCCCCGAGAATCCCAGATTCCCGCCGAACGGCGCGCGCTAGTCTTCATCGTCCCAATCGGGGTCTTCGTCGTCATCGTCTTCATCTTCGCCCTCCCAATCTTCCAGGACTTCATCCACGAGCTTCTCGACCTCCCGCTCGGACCACTCGGCCTTCACCTTCGACTCGAGCTCCCCAGTTACCTCGCGCCGCGCCTCAGATTGAGCAGACCAATCCCAGTCCGCTGTCTCTCGGACGGCGTAGCTGGTTCCGTGGATCTTGAGGGCAACAAGCCGCCATCGTGCGTGTTCCTCGGCGCCCTTGCTGGCCTTTTCGCGAGCCTGCTGATCGCGGTACGGCCCGAGCACTTCCTCCACCCTTCCGGACACCAGACTGGTCGCCTCAAGACTTGAGATGTGGCTAGGGAATTGGGTCCGCGAGACGAAAAGCTCAAGATCCGCGATGACTCTAGCACGCCACGCAGCCGGAATGTCGAAAGGGATGCAGGCGATGCCGTAAGTCTTGAGCGATTCGAGCCTAGGTGCGTCCGACGGGCTGGGCGTCTCAACCCGAAGGGGCGAGCGATAGCCCACTTCGTCGCCGATGGTGAACAGCGGCGCGGCATTCTCTGGATCGCGCTGAATGATCGCGGCCGGCTCGCCGCCCCGGGGCTTCACGGTTCGCGCCAACGACCCGACATCCAGTTGCCGTGGCCGAGTCCCGGTTACGGGTCGCGGCGGTTTCGCCGCGTGGCTGTTGTTGCGGCCGCTTCGCAGCTTCGCGACTCGGGCGACCTCAGCTTCGTCAAACCGGCGGTGCCCACCCTGGGTTCGCTCTCCTCTGATCACACCCTCTCTCTCAAGCCGGCGGAGCGTGTCGACCTCGATACTCAGCCGGGCAGCAGCTTTGCCGATCGTCAGCCTCTTCCTCATGGTTCGTCTCCTTTTTTCGTCCCGCCGATGACCACAAGGCGGGACCCGAGCTTCAGCGGGCGACCGCGTGCCTGCGCCGCCCGCAAGACCTCTCGTAGGCGAATGACCGTGAACCCGTTTCGTTTGGAACTCTTCAGCTCACGCTTCTTGACCCAGCGATGAACCGTCATGGCCGGAAGCTGGAGGAGCTGTGCGGCCTCCCGAACCGAGACGTAGTCGTCCAGGCCCACGTCGCGGCGGTACTGGAAGCCGGTGCGATCGCGGACTACGACGACCGCCGCACCGATTGGCCGCTGGGGCTGGCCCCTCTCAGTGTGGATGCGATCATGCGACTCGACGTGCTGCGGGCCCAAGTCGTCGATATCGACCTTCTCGGGGATCTCCTGCGGATACCCCCTCAGGGGGGCCCAATCTGGGTCCTTCCAGTACGCGTTGACGAAATCCGGGCGCCAGGGCATGATGTGATCCTAAGGATAACATCCTGATCGTAGGCACTCGCCGTTCTCCTGTCAAGCAAGCGAGAACGACAGCCCTACTAACCGCTTAAACTGGCGACTGGACCCTCCGATAGAGGTTCTGCGCGGCGGTGGGTAGGTCACGCGCAACAACGTAGTCGCACAGCAATACGTCCATGGCTCCGCTATCACGGGCCGCCAAGCGCGCGGGATGGGTTTCGCGAGCGGTAGCGGGGTCTAGAAGCGCCGGCAGCGTGCCGATTAGAACGATCGTGCCGTTTCGCTCGGCCCGCAGTGGCACCACCAGGCCGGCGGTTTCGATGCAGTCTCGTACTTGCCACCCCTCAAGCGTGAGGTACTGGTTCAAAGGTGCCAGTCGTTCGGCCTGACGCTCTGCCGATTCGATCTCAGGCGCCTTGTCTCGTCGAACGGCGGCCAACAGTTGACCAGCAATGTGTCGGTCTAGCCGTTCGTGCCAGAACCTGTTGCCGTAGTGGCGAAGGCACCGAGTACAAGAGCGATCACAATCGCCTGGACAGGACTTTAGGAGAAGCTCGGCTGCATTTAGAACCTCCCCAAGCACCGCCCCGCATTCGGCAGCGTACCCGGCACCCCCTGAAGCTGTGTCATAGAGGAACCACTCAATCGCCGCGCGCGCGTCTGCCGGCATTGTGGGCAAGGGCTGCACGAACCGAACTCCGGCGGCCAGCTCACGAGGGTCCACATCCAGTGCTCGCGTTGCCGCGAGTGCGAGTGCCTGAGCGACGGTACGGGCCGCGTCCCGTAGCCACGGCTCACCACCGGGCACGTATCCAAGGGGCGGCCGGAGTGGCGCCTGCAGCAACAGGCAATCAGTCCGGAACCGAAAGCCGAGAAAGATCGGGTCCTGTGCCAATGGCCCGTCACACCAATGGTCAATCCCGGCTTGCCGATGAAGGTAGGTTAGCGGATGTGGCCGGCGATGCCGTAAGAGGTCCGGCCGGTCTGGCTCCGGCCAGATCGCGCCGCAGCGCTCGCAAAGCGCGAAGCCCTGCTCTCCGGGCCCTTTGTTTGCCAGTACAAGCTCCTGGTTCGGAGCGATCGCAACCTGGAGATTCCGTTCGGGGCCGCGTTCCCAAGCGAGCTGCATGGTATGCGTAGGGGCTGGTAATTGGGCCTCACTCGCCACGCTAATAGCCTGGGCGCTGTCGCGCTCGCGCAGAGGCCGTCCACCCTCGGGGTAAAACCCCGGTGGATCGACAAGCGTGCGTTGACTAAGCCCAGTCCGGCACACAGGGCATGGTTCGAGCGGTCGCTGGCAGTCCGCCCGCACGTCGACGTACGTGCAAACAGGGCACCAGACGTACGCTGGCGGATCAGCACCCAATAGCGCCCCGCCCGGCTCGAGGGCCAATAGGTCCGGGGCGGCGAGTCCACCGACGCGATACGACTTCTTGTCCACAACCAGCAAGCGCCCCGGGGCATATTCGCTCAACGCGATATGTTTGTCCTGCTGCGGCGCCTCCTGGACAACGAGGCGGCCCTGGTCGCGCCCATAGATCCAGAACGTTGCAACGTTCGTTGGAAACGCGTACGTCGGCAAAACGCCGGCGTCGAAAAGGTGGTCCAGCAGAAGACCAGCTGGGTCCTCGAGCGGCGACTGTCCCTCCGGAGGCGGGGGCGGTAGCGCTGGCAAGCGCGCTGCGCGACTCCTGAGGGCCTCAAGCAAGCCTGTCGTCGTAGTCGCGATGAACTGTCGTTTCTCCGCGGCAACCACCTCGGCCGCGGGGCCGGAACACATCGCGTCCGGCAGCCACGTTAGGAGCACGGGCGTCAGAGGTCCGTCTGCGCCGCGCCCGATCATAGTCGCGCACCAGGCTTCGAACGCTGGCAACGAGAAATCGTCTCGTCCGTCAAGGAAAGGCCGGGTTTCACCGAGTGCGCTCATCAGGGTCGCGCGCTCCGCAGCGATGTGCGCCTCGTCTACCTGGCCCAACCGATCCAACGTCTCATGGAAGAACGTCTGAATGAGGAACGCATGAACGTGTCGACGCGCTAGTCTCGGGTTAGCTACCTCGAGCGTCGGGGCACGCGGTGGCCCGCTGATCATCGGTGCGGGGTTTGCATAATAGAAATTGTCGTGCGCCGAATCGTCCGCGTATGTCACCACTGTCGAAACCGCACTCCCGCGCCGTCCCGACCGCCCGGCCCGCTGCTGGTAATGCTCGCGCTGCGGTGGGACATTTCGACAGCCGACGGCGGTCAACGACCCGATATCGATTCCAACTTCCATGGTGGTGGTGCAAGAAAGCACATCGACCGGAGGAGTGGTCGCGTCAAGGCGAACGTCTTGAAAGCGCAGCTCGTACGCCTCGGTAGTCGCGTAGACCTCACCGCCGTCTCGTTGGCTCAGTTGGGCCGTATGCTCCTCCGCCGTCATGTGAAGCGGCCGCGCGCCGTTCAACACGGCCCGAAGCGGTAGCCGGATATAGTCATGCCGCGCTGTCATGTACGCGTCGTCTGGCTGGCGTGGTACTAGCGTGTCAGCTCCACACTCCATGCAGCGGCCGGCGAGCGTCGTGTGCTGCGTAAGCCCGCAGGTTAAACACTGAATCCAAGGCTCGTCGATCGCGAGGCGAAGCGTGAGTTGCGCTGGGGTGAGGTAAGGGTGCCCGGCTTCATCTTCACGGGTCAGAATTCGATAGCTCGCCTCGCGCCAATGCCCGATCTGGTTGGGCGAGAGCCGGCCGTGTGCCTCCAGAATTCGCTCGACGTCTTGCGCCCGATGACCCCGGTCTACCGCGAAGAAGTATGGATTGACGGCGAAACGCGCGGCTTCGGAAATCGCGGGGTCAAACGCCCCTCGATCGAGCAGCCACTGGATCCAGGCAGTTACAGACGGGCTAAGAAGCGCATCAATCTGCTCTTTGGTCCACGCAGCGGAACCGGTGACCAGCTCACGTCCCAAAGCGCGGCTCGCTGCAGCGCTTGGCTCGACAATCGCGCAGCAGGCTGCGTACAGCGAATAGTAGGGGTCGGCGAGTTGCCGGAGGACAGCCTGGCGGAAACGTCCCGGCGGGGTCACGCCTTCCCCTTCCTCCAAGAGGATAGCAAGATCGCCATCGTACCGCGCGCGGTAAGCAGCGATATCCTGAAGCAAGTGTCGCTGGCTGTTGTCCTCTTGATCGAAAAAATACAGCAGGTTATCGGCACAAACGCTCACGAATGCCCGATAGAGCGCGTCGCCGAGTGTCGGCGGGCGGCCTAGGCTAGTAAGGCGCCTCGTCGCCAACGCGAGCGCCTGGCGAAAGCTGTCAAACTCGACTTCTCGCGGAAGATCGCGGGCCAACCTTGCCGCCTTCTGGCGCCCATCAGAAAAAAGGAGCACCTTGCGACCGCCATTGGGATACGCCGCGTCGATCGCACGCACCAATGGCTGCAATCCGAGCTGCGTACGCACCACGTTCGCGAACGGCTGCTCGCCCTTGGTTGCGAGATCCAGGATCTTGTAGCCCGTTTGGCGGGTGCAGTGGGGGCACCGAACTAGCGCTCCGGTTCCTCGTTCGCCAGGCCGGCCCATCCGTTGCTGCAGGTCTCGGCGCTCAATCCTCAGCAGGCTATCCGGTACACCCGAGCGTGCTCGCCAGACCTGGCGGTACAAATCGGCCTGCTCAGTCGACGGCGGCGTTAGGCGCACGCGACCCGTCGGGAGTTCAAGCCAAATTGGTTCCACGAGGGCACGTAGCCGATGATGGGGATCGTCCAACAGCAGCAAGTGCTCGTCGAATGGCGCAGCGTGACGCTCGACGACGCCACCGCGCTCATGCCAGTAAAAGTCCGGCGTGGGTCCCCGACCGAACACCCGGAGGAAGAGAGCCCCACAATCACGGTGAGCATACAGCTCGTAAACCCGTGCCCGGCTTCTACAGTCGCAATGTGTTCTGGGCTCCGTGTAGAGACGCCCTACGGCCGACGGCCGACCGTCGCGTGGCTGGTGCCTTCGTTGACCGCAACGGGGGTCAATGCAGGCGTGAAGCGAGGGCAAGCCGCGGAAGAAGCAGTGTGCGCGCGCCGGCATGAGCGGACGCTTGCCGTCGTGCGCGTAGGTTCCAAGGGCAACCATCGCCGTCACTGCTCGCAAACCCACGTCCAGATCCACGCCGGGAAAGCACAAGGGCCCAAGGCCGTCGAACGGCCGGGCATGGCCAGCGGTCAAGGTCAGGAGTTGCTGAAGCGGCCCCGTTCGCTCCAGGTGTTGAAAGAGGTACCCTCGAAGGGATGCATCTGCGGCCTCCGTCATTGTGGCGCGTGGTACGGGAGGCGGCGGCCAACCGAGGTCGGCTGCGACTGCGGCCACCGCCGAGGCGGCAGCGTCGAGAGATGTGGCGTGCTGGAAGAACCCACTGAGGTCCAGACGGGCGAAGGCAGCTGCCTCGGCACTGGTTCCCACCCGCGCCATCGGCCGCGGTACCGCGGAGCTGCTTACTTGGACGAAAGGAGTCGGTACATCGTCTGGAACGCCGCTCAGTTCGCGAGCGAATCGTTCGATCGCAGCGCGGTCTTCGGGACGATCCCCAAGGCTCGCCGACGTCAAGATCACTCGGACCCGCGATCGCGGGACTTCTAGCCGCGCAAAGAGTCGCCGAAGCAACAGCCCAATTTCCGCGCCCGCCACCCCGCGATACAGGTGTGCCTCATCGAGAACTACGTTGAGCTTGGCAGCCCGGTCAGCGGCCAACCACGCGCGGGTCTGTCGGAACAGCGATCGCTCAATCGGCCGCAGGAGCATGTACTCCAGCATCGAATGATTCGTTATGAGCAGATCCGGCGTTTCCTTGTGCTGCTCGTGACGGGTGAGCAACTCGCGATCGTCGGGGTGCGTAACCAACCGGTCTTCCCACCGCCCACCAGCTTTTCCTAGGAAGCCATCGATGTCTTTTGCAGGCCAGCGCCCCCGCTGGTGCAGTTCTCGCGCAAGCGTCTCGCGAGCGACCTGGTCTTCGCCGGACTCCAGAGGTTTTCCGTGGAGAAGATCCCGATAGTATTCGATCACCGGCGCTACCAGTCGCCGATCCTTTTCGCTGGTCCGGACGCCGGCATAAGGTGTGCGGCTCGTGTACATACCAAAGCGCGGATGGCGACCGGTACGCTCGCGAAATACCGCCGCGAGACGCTCGTCACCGAAGAGGCGGCGCAGTCGGGTGAGTTGATCGCTTACGAGGGCGTTCATCGGATACAGAAGCAAAGCTCGAACACCCGGCCTGGCCCAGGACGCCGTTCGATGGGCACCTTCGAGCACCAGGTCGCCAAGTATCGTGTGGAGGAAGACTTCGGTCTTTCCTGATCCAGTGCCCGTGGCAACCACGAGATCCCGCCCATCCCGGAGGGCTGCCTGCAGCGCCTCGGCTTGATGCTTGAAGGGCCGCGCGAACACCCCGATGGCTGGAGACCAACTAGCCAATTCAGCCAACCAGGCGCCGACCGGAGCTGGCAAGTCCAATTGCTCGTACGACGACCCAAGCTCATAGCTCGGCGTCGTTTCCAGGTACGGCCTCTGCGCGATCGTGCCTTGCGCCCGAAGGAGGGCCCGGCGTTCCTCGATAACCTCGGTATCGCGAACGTGATACTGCGCCTCGATGTAGCGGCAGAGCGAATCGTGAAGAGCGTCAGCGACCTGTTGGACCCCGAGTTCGGTCGTCATGATAGTGCGCCGCGTCGAGGCTCGGCGTCAATCGCACGCCGAATCTCCACGTCGATCTTGAGCTGGTCCCGAAGCTCGACCCAAACGTCGGCGATATCAGCGGGACTAAAAACCCATGAATCGGACTGGTGCTCGGCGCCACCGGTGTCGACACGCTGTCCAAGCGCGACCACCAGGCGGAACTCGGCTCCGGGCAGGCGGTCGAACAAGGTCAGGATCGCGGAGGCGGCTCGGAGGTCGACAACAGCTTTGGTCGGGACACCCGCAGCGGCATCCAATGCATATTGTAGGCGACGGAAGCCTCCAGGGTTGACAGCGGGGATCCCAATAGCAAGCACGCGACCTCCCTCAACGAGGCCAACGGCCCGTCGCCGACCCCACATCGACTGATAGCGAACTAGGTACCGACCGTCAGGCGTTGAGGACCCGATCGAAAACCAACGGCGGTGCTGGGGTGTGTGTCGCGCTGCTAGAACCGGCCCGTACCATTCGTGCACTTCGACGTTTTCGGCTGGCTGCAGCCGAGTCGTTGCGAGAAGCCGAGTCCCCCAGTCAGCCAGCTCGCCCGGGGACGACGATCGCCAGCTGGCGTCTGACTCGACCGGCCACTGATCCAGTTCTCGCAAAGACTCTGGCGGTGCGTCGTTCTGTCGCAGACGCACGAGGCCCTCCGCGCTTAGCGCTCGACGAATTTCCGAGGATATCAGCGCGAGCGGTGGTCCTCCGAGCACAAGGGTACGGCCTGGGGTTCGCGGCACCAAGCGCGCAACGCCCGGTAGCCACCGGCCCTTCTCAAGACGCGTAACGTCACCGATTTCGGCGAGGTCGTCGAGCACTCTCCGCCACGGTTCATCCGTAGCGGGCGGAGTTGCACCCGAAAAGGCGATTGAAACTGGCCGAAGCCAATGGCGGAGCCGTGCGGTGGCAACGGCAGAGGAACCCCCATTAGAGAACACCCAGACTGCGTGACGGCACGCCTCTGCCATAACAGTGTCCGCTCGCAAAGCGGGCTCGCGGACCACCGTTTCGCCCAACACCTTGAGGAGGCCTCCTGGAACCAGCCGCCACGCGATTAGTACCCTCGCATCCGCGACATCCGTGGCTATCGCGTTCGCAGCCGCGGAGGTCAAGTCAGCCATGGAATCACTTCATGAAGCGGTGGCACCGCCTCAATAGCGGGATCGAGCGCGGCTAGAATCTCGTCGAACGCGTCGATTCGTTCCGCACTGCCAAGACGGGGGCCGCAGCGAGCGGTGGCCAGCCACCGCAGGCCGGTCGGCGCATCCGCCGCGTCTGCCAGGATCGTTGCCATACGCTCTCCGAGGCGGTCTGCGTTCGGCCCAAGTAGTGACCCTGCTCGTCGGCGCAGGCCACGATACGCGGTTGCACCGGGATGCGACCCGGCACTTGTTTGCCGCCACTGATGCCATACGGACGCGTGGATTTCGCTTAGTGGCGGCTTAGCGGTTGCCGCTTCCAAAGGCTCGGTGACCAGTTCGTCGCCGGCGTTGCGAGCGGAGTCAGTGAGGATCAAGGTTCCCAAACGCCACGTGCCCGGGCCAGGAGGAAGAGTGGTAGGTCCAGGGACGATTGTGCCTGCCAGCAGCAGGTTCTGAGGCCAGGCTTGGCTGAGAAGGTCGCGATCGGAGTTGTTCGGACAAAGGCTTGGTTCGATGGCTGAGCGCAACAGTCGCTCCGGAGCCGAACCATCTGAACTCGGTAGAGCGGCATCTAGCAATGGCAGCAGATACCCTTCTAGTGGCGCACGTGTGCACCCATCTAGAACCACGATTGCCAGCATATCGGGTGCCGCACGAGCGGTTCGGATAGCGTCCATTAGGCCCCCTGAAGGGACTGCTCGCCAGCCGTCAGCGCAAACGCGGCCAACCAAGTCAGCCGGTTCGACAGTAGCTGCTGGTACCGGTAGCCACAGCAGACGCCCACCTACGGCTACGTTGGCATACGCCTCTAACAGATCGACGGCGCCGTCTCCAGCGACCAGAGGGAATCCACCTGCTACCAGCGTGCTGTGCAGCAGATACGCGGCCGGCACTGTGCCCAGTCCTTTCGCGCGTACCGCTTGCCGTAACGCGGCGCGCATCGAAGGAAGATCGCCAATGCTGATCCGGTCGTTGATCGCCATACCCCACGGCAGCCCCCCAACTTGTGCGTCGGTCGGTTGCGGCGAACCCGGCCCGGGCCGAGTTGCAACGCTGACACTGCCAGAACTCGTCGCGTCGGCAGCGGATGGACGATTAACGTCAGATCCGCCGGCGAGAGCGGGGGCAACTAGATTCAAGATCGCCAGGTCAGCTAACAATTGGCCCGGCGCTGCCACCAACTCCTTCACGCGCGCCTCAAACTCGCTTCGAAGGCGCTCGCGATTCTCCTCAAGGGCTTCCTGCTCGCGTGCCAACTCTGCTCGGCGCTGCTGAATCCTTGCTTCGTCCTCCTTCTTCAGCCTGTCAAGGTCGTCCACTTCCTGCCACATCTGCTTCTGCTTTGCGACCAGCTCCCCGATCTCCCCTCGCAGCTTGGCCTCGTCAGCCTCCGCGGCCCTAAGAAGAGCACCGGCCTCCTGTTGCGCAGCAGCAAGGACGCCGGCACGTTCCGCGGCTACACCAGCAGCCACTCGCTGCTCTATAGCGCGAGCTACCGCAGGAAGCCTGACCAGCTCGTCGATGACTGCCTCGGTCGCCTGGTCTCGTTGACGGATTCCTTCCAGGATTCCGCGCGCCCGATGCAATCTGTGCCCCCACAACAAGCTCTCCTCGCGCTTGAGGCCGAGTTTGGCCAACCGCTCGATGAACTCATCGACGGCGGAATGGGCCATGGCGAATTCGCTCGGTGCGAGCTTCCGCACCCACCGAAGCACACGCTTCACGAGTTCGTCGGGTGGCGACCAATCCCACTTTCCCTGAGCCGTGCCGCCACCGTCGTGGGGTACAACTAAGAGCCGCTCGATTCCATCGAGTTGGAGACTTGTGGCTGCGCTGGTCCTGGAAACGGCGTGAGCCGTGATCAGCCCGTCGGCGAGAGCGTCGGCTCTGACTCGCCAGCGACGAGCGCGCCGCGCGTCCGGCTCCAGTCGCACCGGACCGAGCCACATCTCCGGGGTGGCTTCGAGATAGCATTCCGGCGTTGGTTGATGTGAAAGTTCTAGGCCCTCCTCAAGTAGCCCGGAGCGGAACTCTTCCTGGTTCATGTGGCCGGGGGGCCGAATCACCTCGACTACCGGCCGAACGTCCGCTGCCCGCATGAGATCATGGGTTTCTCGCTCGGGCTCAAAGGTGGGTGACTCCTCGATGTGGAACCACCAGAGCGATCCCTTCGTAGCCTCTGGCGATGCGTAGAACCACGCTACGTGGCCGGTATTCGGGAAACGCTCGCTGACGACGGTAGGCCCCAGGCGAACGGGCTCGCGACGGCCTTCAGGATCAACCTCGATCAAAGGCGCGAGCTTGACGATTGTGTCGTCACCACGCGGGAGAACGAATCCAACAAGACCCAGGAACCAAGGCTCGCTCATCGGGCCGCCTTGCCGGTGTCAAATACATCCTTCCCTGCGGCCCGCCAGGCAGCCCCGCGCAAAGCCGCGAGCAAACGAGCCTCATGAAGCGCGGCACTACGATTCGCAAACGACGTCCGAGCTCCAACAGAAGGGAAGTCGGCTTTCGGTCGCTCCCGTTGGGGAAGCACCGTGAACAGCCATCGCCGTACCGCCGTTGTTGGTACCCTCTCCTTCGCGTTAGGGGAGTCGATGACAAGTTGCAGCTTGACCGAACCCGCCGCAGGCCCGGCGTCGATTTCAAGCGTCCAAAGGCCTATCGCCCAAGAGTCGCGCAACGCGGTACGGAGTAGTTCTGGGACCAACGCCACGGACGAACGTTGGCGCCGGATGACCTCCTCGCCATGCCGAAGCAGGACATCAACCGACGGGACGGGAGCATCGACACTTATCTCGAGGGACGCCAACAATTCCGATCGTGCTCGCGGCGCGGTATGTGGTAGCGAAACCGTCAGCGGGGCAGCCCACGATTCGATCGTTTGACGCCCTATGGTCAGACGGAGTGGGCGTAACCACCGGAGAGTCGATGCTGCTACCGAGTCTGACACAACGACTTGAAATGGCCGAAGCACCGGGTCTTGGACGCCAATCGTGACCAGTCCCGTGGCCGGCGGCTCGACGACCAAGAACAGCAAAGCAGGGTTCCCAATCGTGGCAACCGGTAGGGTGATCAGATCGTTATGCGTCCGCACGGTCAGCGTAACTGGTCTCCAACCCGGAGGCGCGCCATCAACGGCGAGGATTAGCGGACCATCGGCAGTAACCACTGGTGCCCCGCCAGCGCCAATCGAAACCGGCAAGGGAGCGACGAGATGGAGATGGGCGCGTTGGGCAGCGAGTTGCACTCCTCGCGCCTCGAACCATGAAACCACCGCCGGAACGGGGTTCGTCGGGATTGTGGCACTCCACGCTGACCACCCGGGGCTATGGGAGGAGCCGATGAGCACGGGATTCAACGCGGCAATGGGAGCGTTAGGTCCGCGAGCAACGAGGACGATGAGGTCATCAGGACCTAGTCGGTCCGCCGGCCCGAGACGGCGGCCACCGGCCTCTTGATTCGCGAACACCGTTCCGCTCGGGTCAAGACCGGCGACCTCCGCTCCATGCATGACCTCCGCGCCTGCGGGCCATGGCCCCTCCAAAGTGAGCGTCCATGGGTCGGCTTGCGGTGGCGCCGGCTGATCAGCACCCATCCCGCCAGGCCAGACGGCCAGCCCAGATACGCGAACCTCGCCAGGCGAAACCGCCAGTTCACACCGCCCGAGCACAGACACCCAATCTCTGACCGGAAGCCCAGCAAGCGCTGCGTCGGGCAGCGGTGGTATTCGGAGGACGATGCCCCACCCTCCGTCCTCCGGCACGATGGCCACGTAGGGGGAATCAACAAGCGGAACGGACGGCCCGCTGGCACTAGTCGTCGAATGACTGCCGGTCTGTTGAGCTACAGTCATGGCGGCCAAGAGGCGGTACAGCCGCTCAGCGGATGTCGCGGTCAGTCCCGTGCCCATGGTGTACACGTCGCCTCGCTCTCGGAGCGCGTCCACGTACGATCGCGGGATTTCGACCGCTGGGAGGGTCGGGCTTACATCAAAGCCTCGTTGTCTTAGCCAATCCAATCCATCGGGAGTGAGTTGATAGGTTATGAACAGCCCACTCGAACCGATAGCCGTTCGAAGGTACGGTTTCCCATCGCGGCGACGGCGGAGTGTTGGCATCGTCCTCTACGCTGAGACGAGCAAAGGCGTTCAGCAACCTGCCCGGCCACCACGAATCCGCTGCTCGGCGTTGCCAGGCCCACGATGGGGCCGCGGCCAAGACCGATTTGGATCCATCGCCGGTCGCGCGAACTCGATGTCTTTACGACAGCGTTCGCCGCGGCTAAAGATATACGCGCCATAGGCTTGGCGCTCAACAGCCGCCGGGTACTGGGTCCATTCCTTTCCAAACCGGTCCGACTCGGCCCCGGACGTTCATCGGCCCGCCATTCCCGGAACTGACCGAGCTGTCGGGACGAATTCGGCGGACCGATGATCAGCAATTGTCCTCCACTGCCGTTTGTGCTGCCATGCGGCGGCCGATCGACTCCTGGCCATCCGCCAGAACAATCGCCGACTGATGATCGGATGGCGTACAGCTACAAGGTGACGATCAATCCGTATTGGACGCGGGCCCGAGGGGAGCCGGGCCCGCCACCCCTGGGCGGCGCTTTGGGCGAATGACACCGTCGAACCTGAATGGCGTGGCTCGTTCGGAGAGAAAGAGCTGTACGGCCGGGGCCGCGCTCGTTGCGGCGTGTTCGCCAAGACCACGGAGTTCCTCGAAGTCATCCGCCCGATCCAATGCAAAGCGCCGAGTAGCGACCGCCGTATCGATGCGGAGGATCGCGTCGTCCCGGCCCAGAAGAACCTTCGCCTGGCCGTGGGCTCCCGTCGCCTGACCGGCCATGAACAGCTCTACGGACTGGCCGCGCAACGCCCCCAAACCTATTCCAACCAGGCCGCGCTTGAGCACGCTGGGCTCGAGGTGAAAGGGCTCGCTGGTGGTGCCGACGCTTAGAACGTGAATTCTGTCGGCGGGAACTTGCAGGTATCCAATTGCCTCTACGACCCCGACAAGGATCGGGTTGTTCGCCCATACACCACCATCAACGAAGCGCTCGCTCTCGGCCGACACGTATCCCGGGAGGAAATACGGCGCAGAGGTTGTCGCGAGGGCAACCTCAACAAGGGATCGGGAGTGGTCCCTCGTGAGGCGGTCATGATGGGGCGTCTTGAAGAGGCGAATCTGCCCGGCGTTGCAGTTGAAGGCGGGGATCACAACTCTAGTCTCAAGAGATCCCACCGTTCGACCGCCAAACGCCTCCGAGAGGGCGGCCTTCAATGGGCCCTGCGAGTGCTTCGCGCGAATGACTGATGAAACGAGCCGCCACAGCCGCCTTCCACCCCGGAGCGGCGGGAAGATCCTCGGGCCCTGGGTCCGATAGAACTCTCGAATCTCAGCCGCGGGCAAGCCAGCGGCCAAGCCGAGAGCGATAATACCACCCGTCGACGTCCCGACTATCAGGTCGAAGTACTCCACGAGGCGGACGCCAAACTGAGCCTCGAATGAGGCCAATACTGACGCCGAAAAGGCTCCTCGAATGCCCCCGCCGTCGAGACTTAGGATCTTGAACGCTGGCTCGGGGCGTGTCATGCGGCTGAGTTGTCTGGCGACTCGGTAAGGTCATCGTATCCGTCCGGCAAGGTGCCCCCGCCGAACCATCGCCCGGTCCCCCGCCAGAGTTCATAGAACACGAGCCACTCCAGGAGCCAGGGTACGATCGTTTGTCCCAGGTACATCCCAGACCCCCAGTCGCCGTTCGCAATGGTGAACAGGCATGGCTCGGATGGCCCGTTGGTGTGGGCGACAGGCTGATCGGGGTGTCGTCGCTCCAAGGGCGGCTCGAGGACAAGGACCCGAGGATAGCGGCCTGGCCGGTATTCGACGCGGACTCGGTACCGTCGAGTCAGGTTACCTCCCCGCAGCCAACCGATGGCGATAATCATTCCGCCTTCGATCCGACCCTCGAGTGTCGGATGCAGGCGCCGGAGGTTGGCCAACTGCTGGACCAACGATGGCGGCCGCGGCTGCGGAGGACGTCGCCGCCCCACTACCGGCCGCCGTGATGGAACGTGTGAGGCGGTGACTGCCGGCCCTCGCGTCCTCCGACGATGATTGCCGGGGCAGCGAATCGTAGATTGCCGGAAGCTTTCGCATCACCGAGCCGCCCCCCGTATGCAACGAGAGCGCGCTGCCCAAGGGAGTCACCGAACATCCGATCCAGCCGCTGTCCGATCTCGTCGAGACCCTCCGCAGCTCGCAACTCGGAGATCTCACGGCGAAAATCACCGATGAATTTGACGAAAGCGCGATAGTGATTCGGGTCGGACCACGACTCGCTGAAGGTCTCGTCGGGGTTGGTGGGGTTCCGCACCTCGATCGGGCTCGGCGCCGCCAGGCGTACGTCCGTTTCGATGGCGATCAGGATCTGTTCGAGTGCTGCCGTTAGCGATTCAGAGCCCGCGTAGTGGCGAGCAGCCAAAGTCGTGAGCACGATTGACCGCGGCGCTGTGTCAGCCCCCTGGAAGGCGTTGTCTCGACGCCTTTTCATCAACTGGACGGCCTGTCTGAGGACTTGGAGCTGCTGTTCGATTAGCACAGGTAGCAGCGGAGCCTGTTCGCGAATGGCATCGAGGAGGGCTTCCCCCTTGCACCGCCGCTCGAACCAGACGATGTAGCCGAGGGGATTGCTAGGCTTCCAACACTCCAACTTTGTGTCGGGCACCTCGATGCAGGTCGATCCCCGGAGAAGGTCCTTACGGGCAGGCAAGATATCGAGGTGGAATTGGTGCTCGTATCTCAGCCTGAGGCAGCGTTTCATCCGCTCCAGCCGCGGCCGGTAGACGTCGTTCTCTTCGAGGCGCTCGGCGACGTCTTCGTACAGGGCCATCGGATCCGCGTCGACCGGATCAACCTCCAGAACGATGTCGAGGTCGTATTCCTCGCGCCCTCTGGGCTTGACCGTGGTGCGGATAGCCATGCCGCCCTGGGGGTAGATGCGCGGTGAGAGCCGTTGCAACGGACTGCCAGCACGGGAAAGCCAGTCACCCACCGCTTCGTAGTGTTGGCGAGCCAATTCGAACTGCGTCGGCGAGATCTGGAGCGCCAAACAGATCTCGGCGACCAGGTGGTCGAGATCGGTGGATGAGTGCTGCGGCGTGACCACGGCGGACATCGATTCCTCCCGAGAAGAAGCTCGCCTGCCTGTCGGCGGCGACCAGGCATCCCGTGTCATAGCCGGTACGCCCGTTGCGTGAAAGAAACAGACGGGCGATAATCAAATCCCGAAGGAGGATCTGTGTCAACTGGGAAACGGACATTGCACCAAAAAAACGCGGGCGAGCCGGAGGTGTACCCATGGCCGTGACCGTCAGGATCGAGGAACTTGGGGCGGCGCTGAGGCACCGGCGACTGGAGAAAAACCTTTCGCTGCGAGACCTGGAGGATGATATAAGTGTAAGTGCTGCAACACTTTCAAGGATAGAGCGCGGCCATTCGCCGGATACCGAGGTGATCGGCAAGCTGGCGGAATGGCTGGGGGTGAACGTCACAACCGCTGGTGATCAGGTCTCAGCGATTCGTACGGACGAGGACCTAAAGAACCAGATCGCCGTTCACCTTCGCGCCAACAAGCGGCTGCCGGACGACGTTGCGAACGCGATCGTGCAGGGCTTCGAGGCAATCATGGTTCACGAAATGAACAAGGCCAAGAGGCCGAACCAGGCCCGCCACGGTGGAGCGAGCGACTCTCATGACGAGCGGCCTCCCCGCTAGAACCCATGTCGCCTCGTCTCGGAACTCGATCTGGAACCAGGGCAGTGTCGAAGGGCGGCGGGCCGCACTTTCTTCCATTCACGCCTAACGGTGCAGCAACGGAAAGGCGAGCGATCGAGGTAAAAGACGCCCTCGGCCTCCCCGCCCATGCAGCGGTTGATCCGTTTCTGATCCTCGACAGGATACCCGCCAGACTTCTCCGCGCTGACGAAGTTGCGAGCCTTCTCCCCGTTGAGGCTCGTGAAGTGCTATTCCGAACCGGCGCGGGGGCTTGGAGCGCCATTGGCTGGGGTAGATCGCCTGACACTGGCGAGGACTTGATACTGCTCAACCCTTCCCATCATCGTCATCGACAAAGGGTGAGTCTGATGGAAGAGATAGTGCACATCATGCTCGATCATCCGAAGGTAATCCTGATCGCCGATGCTCGGGGCCGGCGGACCCGAACGCACCACCCCAACGTCGAGGATGAGGCTTTCTGCGTGGGCGCGGCCTGCATCATTCCGTATCCCGCGCTTTTTTCCGCGGTGAACCACAGCGGTGAATCCGCCACTACTATCGCCAGCCGGTACGACGTCAGCCTCGACTACGTCACCTATCGTGTCAAGCGGGCCGGGCTGGCGCGTGTCTACGCCAAGAGACAACGGGGCGGATAGCAGAGCCACCGTTGCGAGTGACGTTGTGAGTTTCTTCGCCGTCGCCTCGTTTTTGTCAGCAAGAACCTCGACGCCGATGCCCAGGACAGCGCGTAGGTTCAACAACTTGTGGAATTCGGCCAAGCCTCTAGCTTGCTTCGGGAGCAGGAGGTCCCGGGTTCAAATCCCGGCGCCCCGATTCGGATGACACCGGCCCGGATCGCGAACTCGATCCTGGGCCGCTTTTCGACCGTTCATTCATCCGAACAACCCCGGCCGCTCATGTCCCCATGAAACGCTGTCTCCTCGCCCTCATCGACGGCCTCCATCCGGTGGTGGGCGAGCGGGAGCTAGGGACCGGTCGGCTCCCCAACATCGCCCGGCTGATCGAGCGCGGCGGACAGGGACGAGCGATCACCTCCTTCCCATCCACCACCAGCGTTTCCTACCTCCCCTTCCTGACCGGATGTCTGCCCGGACGGTCCAACGTTCCTTCGATCCGCTGGTTGGATCGAGCCGGCTACCGCGGTAAGTGGTGGCGGGACCGGGACGCGGTCAGGAGCTACTGCGGCTACCAAGCCGGGATGCTCGATCGCGATATCGCTCCTGAAATTCGGACGATCTTCGACCTGATTCCCGAGAGCGCCGCGTTCTTTACGATGATCACGCGAGGGCTCCGGCCCGAAGCCGACCCGACCCGCGGCGCCCGGCGGTTCTGGGGAGCGGTATCTCATTATCTCCAGTGGCACCAACCCGGGGACGATTCCGTCAGCCGGCACCTGCTCGAGTGGATCGACCGCGATCCCCACTGGCGGTTCTTATTCGGGCAGTTCCCAGCAGTCGACGGCTACACCCATCAGGCCTGGCCCGACGCCCCTCCGGTACTCGAGGCTCTTCGTCGAGTCGACCAGACGATCGGCCGCATGGTCTCGGCCCTCGATCGTCGAGGAATCGCCGACGACACCCTGATTCTGATCGTGAGTGATCACGGCGCCAGCCGGGTGAAGCGGCATTTCGATTTGGCCGAGTGGTTGCGCCTGCAAGGGATTCGGAGCTTGGCCCATCCGGAGCTCTGGCGCCGCGACCCGACCGCCGCGGTCATGGTGGCGGGGAACGGTTCGGCGATGATCTACGCCAGGCCCACCGAATCCCGCGCCGAGCGCTGGTCCCTCGAGCGGCTCCGACAGCCCTCGGCTTTCGGCGCTTCCTTCGACGTAGTGGCCCGGCTGCTCCAAGAGGATCCCATCGCGTTCCTGGCGGCAGAAGAAACTCCCGGCGCAATCCGGGTCGCGGGGCCCGACGGAGAGGCGATCGTGCGGGAGTTCGGTAATTTGATCGAGTACGCCCCGATTACTGGCGATCCCCTGGCCGTCGGCGCCGCGGCGATTCGCGACCGCCGCGGTTGGCTGGATCACACCTTCGACGGAGCGTTCCCCGACGGTCCCGTGGCGCTGATCGATCAATTCAAATCGCCCCGCACCGGGGATTTGCTGGCCGTGGCCCGGAAGGGGTTCGACCTTCGCGACCGATGGGAGATCCCGGAGCATCGGTCGGGGCATGGCAGCATGATTCGCGACCACATGCAAGTCCCGCTCTGGTCCAATCAGCCGCTGCCCGGCATCCCGCTCCGCACCGCCGATCTCTTCCCGACCATGTTGGCCTGGTTGGGGGAGCCGACCCCGCCGGGCATCGATGGCGAGCTCGTCTGGCGTCCGGGCGACAGCCGGCCCGTTGCGGAACCGGGAGTCGAGGTGCACCTTTCTCCCCCCAGTTTTTTGGGCTCGTAGCTCAGCTGGATAGAGCGTTTGCCTCCGGAGCAAAAGGTCGCGCGTTCGAATCGCGCCGAGCCCGTTTTTCGATCCCCTCCACTCGTCTCCAATAACCTCCTCGGGCGCCGTAACGATCGGCGAGACGGCCGTTTGACTCTCCGTTGACCCGGCGCGCTAGACTCCGAGGGGCTGGTAACTCGCAATCCAATTCGGGACTCCCGATGCCCGTGCGCACCCTTTGCCTATCAGTCGCGATCCTGACGGGGGCCGGTGGGTGCGGGACGGTGGTCGCTCCACCGCCCCACCCCGGTCGCCTCCCCGTCGTCGAGGCCCTGCTGGTCGGCGGCTCGCCCGCCGCCACCGTTCGAATCACCTGGGCCGACTTGGAGCCGATTCCCGGCCGGCCCCCCGAGCCGATCTCGCCGGCAGACGTCCGTCTCACCCTCACCGGCTCGAGCGGTCCGCCCGCGGCTCTGGTACCGCGATCGGACTCCGCCGGTCTCTTCGTCGCCGCGACTGCCATCCTCGCCGGACAACGCTACCGGCTCGAGGGGACGATCGCCGGTAGGGCCATCACGGCCACCACCCGGATCCCGGCGAGCTTCACCGTGACCAGGCCGGCCGCTGACATCGAGGCCGGGGCGACGGGCATCGTCGAGCCGTTTCGGTGGCAAGCGCCCGGGGCCTCCGTGTTCGCCGCCGACCACGCCGTCTTCGGCGAGTCCCAGTACCACCACACCCGCGATACCGTGGGCGACCTCCGGATCATCCCGATCGATCCGGCGCGCAGTCCGGCGCTCACCATCTGGGCCATGAACGCCGACGCGGAGCGGTATCTCTATCACCTCGCCGCCCCCCAAAGCAACGTGATCGGTGGCCTCGGGATGCTCGGCGGGGCGCTGGCCGTCAAGCGAGCGTTCCGATGGCCGTGACACCCGCCGCCGGGGTCCTCCTGGCCGCCTGCCTAACGACCTCCCTCGGAGCCCAGCCGATCCGCGGCACGGTGCTCGCCGAGCTGGGCCGAACCCCGATTCCCAACGCGACCATCGTCGCCGCGAGCGGGGCCGCCGCGACCACCGACCACCTCGGTCGCTTCTCGATCGGGCTCCGCGGCCTCCCCGACACCTTGATCGCCGCCGCCATCGGCTGGGTTCCCGACACCGTCGTCGTCGAGACGATCCCCGCCAAACCCCTCCTGATCGCCCTCGCGAGAGCCCCGGTCGTCATCTCCGACCTGATCGCGACCGCCAACCCCGAGAAAGCCCTCGACCTCTCCAGTCACGGCCGATGGCAAATGCCGATTCAGGCGGCCCGAACCGTTCCCCCAGCCGTCGAGACCGACGTCTACCGTGCCCTCGCGCTGATCCCGGCCGTGAGTTTCACGAGCCCCCTCTCCGCCCGGCCGCTCGTTCGCGGCTACGACGCCCAGGAAGTGGTGACCAGGATCGATGGGTTCGAGGTCATCAATCTCTTCCATCTCGGCCGGATCTTTTCGTCATACCCCGCCGACGCCACCGACGAAATCGGAGTCACGGTCGCTCCCTACACCTCGGCCAACGGGGGCTCCGTCGCGGGGATCATCGACATTCTCGGCCGGACGGGACCGGTTGGCCAAACCGACGCCGGCGGCGGATTCAGCTTCGGCTCGCTGTCCGCCTACGCCGGCGGCGGCAACCGGCGAATCCGCTACTTCGGGACCGCCCGCTTCTTTCACATCGGCGCGCTCGATCTGATTCCCGGACTCGACGTTCCGTATCACTTCGAGGATCTCTACGGCGGCTTGGTCTTCGGTCCGCCGGAACGCCCCACCGGACGAATCACTCTGTTCGCCACTCAGGATCGAGCCGGTGAGACTTCCAACGACCTCTATCTCAACTGGGACAACCTCGTCCTCGGGAGCCGCTGGCGAGTCGTCGACCGGGGCCAAACCACCCTGGAACTTGCCACCTCGGCGGCCCGCTTTCGAGAGACCGGCGAAGACGTGCCTGGCCTCCGGACGATCGGCAGCGCCGATATCGAGAACCGCTTCGGGCGAGTTTCGTTGACGGCGGATCTGGTATCGGCAAGGCGAGCCTCTCGGCTCGCCAGCGGCGTGTCACTCGGCTGGCGGACCATTCGGAACCTGATCGGCGAGACTCGCCCCGGTTCCAGCGGAATTCCGCAATTCCATCAGGCCGCGGCCGATTTCGATCGACCCGAGTTCGGGGGCTATGCGGAAGCCACCCTTCGGTCCGGTGGGTTGGCGCTCGAGGCGGCCGTCCGAGCCGACCTCGCCGGCCCGGTCGCCAGTGTCCAGCCTCGGATCCACGCCCGGTGGACCATCGACCCCCGTGCCGAGCTGAGTGCCGGGGTCGGGCGAACGAGCCGACTCTACCACCTGTTGGCGGAGGCACGGTCCGAGCCCGATTTCGACTTCCTCGACTTCTGGATGAACGCGGGCGACAGCGTGCCGGTCGCTCGGGTGGACCACGGCACCGTGGATTTGAACCTCGACTTGAGCCCGTTGGTCGGTCGGATCTCGGCCTACACCTCTCGGGGATCCGGCATCGGCGAGGTGCGTCCGGAGTGGGATCAGCGGCCCCGTCAGTTCGACTTCTTCCGGTTTGGCCGTTCGCGAACCCGAGGATTCGAAGCCCAGCTCGCCTACCGCGGTGACGCCGATCGTCCCCGTTCCCTCTCCGTCAGTTACGGCTACTCGCGGTCGGAGCGGGATTGGGGCGAGGGCTGGGTCCGGTGGGCCCAGGATCGCCGGCACCAGTTTCGGGTCTTCGGACAGCTCCAGATCGCCCGGCTCACTCTTTTCGGCCTCGTCGAGGCCGCCACCGGAATGCCCGCCACACCGGTAGACCACGAGTTCCTTCGGAGCATCCCCGGGCTCCCCGATCCCACGGCAAACCCATTCGGGCGGTTCCGGAGCTATGGCCGGGAGAACAGCGTTGGGACTAGCGGTACCTTCCGGGTCGATGGCGGCTTCAACTGGACACTCGGCAGCCCGCGAGGGACCCGCGTCGTGCTGGGACTCGCGGTCATCAACCTCCTGCAAACGGAAGTGGCGCCGATCGGCTCCGAAATCGGCGAAGGTGCGGTGGCGGTCGATCGGGCCGGCAACCCGACTCCCTATCGCCGTCTGTTCCACCTGCCGGGCGTGCCGACATTCACGGTGCGGGTCGAGTTCTAGAGGCGGACTAGGGCCATACGGCCACTACCGCCTTCGACCCGTCCGGTCCGACATTTCGGACCGTGCATCCGGATTTGACCTGACACCGTGTCGTCCCGTTCCGGGATCGACTCGCTCGTCTCGTTCTTGGAGTTCGCGCCCGATCCGGCGATCGTGGCGGACGACCAGGATCGGATCGTCGTCGCCAACCATTCCGCGGAGTCGCTGTTCGGCTACTGCCGGCTCGAGCTGGTGGGCCGCCCGATTCACGACCTAGTCCCCGCGATGCAGCCGTGGGATCCGCTCGCCCCTCCGTTGGGCGACGAGACCACCATCGTGGCCCGCCACCGAGACGGCCATACGATGCGACTGTCGGTGTCGTTCCGGGCCGTCCCGATCGACCACGGGTCGCTCACCGCCGCCTATTTCCGGACCGCGGGATCGGCGGCCGGAGCCCCTGGCGACGCCATCGCCACCCTCGATCGTCTCCCGGTCGCGCTTTCTCGATTCGATCTCTCCGGACGCTTGCTGTACGCCAATCTGGCGACGGTTGCCCTCCTCGGCGGGAAGAACGCCATTCTGATCGGCCGGACCTTGACCGAGTTGGAAGTGCCGACCGAAGCAGCGCGGATCGGGACCGAGGCTATCGAGTCGGCCGCCTCCCACGGGATGGGACGGCGTTTCGAGATCCACCTCGGCACCGATGGCCACGAGCACTGGTACGTCGGCACCGCGACGCCTGAACGCGACGCGACCGGCGCGGTCGGTTCGGTGCTGGTGACCCTTCAAAACGCCACCGAGCGGCACCAGGCGGCCACCGCCCTGGAAGCCGCCGAGCTCCGGTTCCGCCGGGTCACCGAGGGAAGCCAGGACCTGATCTCGCAGCATTCCGCCGACGGGACGTTCTGGTACGCCTCGCCGGCCGCCAATTTGATCCTCGATCGGCCACCGGAGACTCTGATCGGTCGACCACTGGCCGAGTTCGTCCACCCGGAAGACCGTACCCATCTGAGCCAGGCGTTGCGGAAGGCCGCCGTCAGCGAGGGGAGCCATCTCATCACCTTCCGGCTCCTGAAACCGGAAGGCGCCCCGGTGTGGTGCGAGATGACCGCCCACTGGACGGTCGCGATCGCAGGTGGTGGTCCCACCATCTCGTGTATTACTCGCGACGTCACCGAGCGGATTCGGGGTGAGGAAATCCTTCGCGGGGCCTCCCGGATGGAAGCGACCGCAACGCTCGCCGCCGGCGTCGCCCACGACTTCAACAACTTGATGACCGCTATTCTGGGAAACGCCGAGCTCCTGTTGGCCGATCCCGGGTTCCCCGACGCCGCCTCACGGCTGAGTCAAATCGCCGAGTCGTCCAGGCGGGGCGGCGCCCTGGCCCAGCAACTCCTGGCGTACGCGCGGGGCGGGAAGTATCAGGCCCAAGTCGTCAGCGTCAACGATCTGGTTCACCAGGCGCTCCAGCTCCAGAAACACGCGATGCCGCCCCGGATCCAGCTGGAGCCCAACCTCGATCCCGAGATGCCTCACATCGAGGCCGATCCGGTCCAAGTCGGCCAGGTCATCACCAACCTCTGCATCAACGCCTGCGAAGCGACTCCTGGAAGTGGGCGGGTGACGGTGAGAACCCGTCACGTCTCGTTAGGGGCCGCGGACGTGGAGGGGAAGCCTGGACTGACGGCCGGGCCGGCGGTCCTCATTCAGGTCGCCGATACCGGCAAAGGCGTCGAGCCCTCGGTCCTCCCCCGGATCTTCGAACCGTTCTTCAGCACCAAATTCCAGGGTCGCGGTCTTGGCCTCGCCGCCGCGTACGGCATCGTCAAGAACCATCGCGGCTACATCGGCGTCGAAAGCCTTCTCGGTCGAGGGACCACCTTCAGCATCTACCTGCCGGCGGTTTCGGCCGTGCCGCGACCGCCGGCACCGGTCCACGACCCGTTCCCCACCGGTGACGAGACCCTCCTTCTGGTGGACGACGACGAAGCGGTCATCGACGTCACCAAGAGCATCCTCGAGCGGCTCCGATATCGAGTGCTCGTCGCTCGCCATGGTATCGAGGCGGTCGAGATGGCCCGGACCTTCGACGGGCCGATCGACCTCGCCCTCCTCGACATGGGGATGCCGTTCGCCGGAGGGGCCGAGGCGTTTCCGTTCCTCAAGGCAGCCCGCCCGGAGATGCGAATTCTCATTTCGAGCCGCTACGAAATGAACGAAGTGGTTCAGGGATTGTTGGCGGCCGGGGCCGACGCGTTTCTGCAGAAGCCTTACCGAGTCACCGCCCTGGCCCGGGGGATTCGGCGAGTCCTCGACCGGAAGGTGGCCGGCTCCCGCCTCGACGACTGAATCTATCCGTCTCGCAGTACCGTTCTCATCCGAATCGCCAGATTTTCGATCTCCTTGAGCGCCGCCACCACCTCGGGCGGCAGCGTCGAGGCCTCCATCAGGAGCAGCTGGGTTTCGGCAAGCAGGGCGGCAAGCGGATTGGCGAGATCGTGGCGGAGCTTCGAAAGGCGTTCGCCGTCGGTCACCGGAAGCTCATTGGGCAAAGGGGATCGGGACGAAAGTTGCCGCGAACACGGCCAGACAGCAAACCCCGATCCAGACCCGGCCCGCCGGAATCGGCCGGTTGGGGATCGCGACCGAAGGATGGCTCACTCGACCGCCCCCAATAACCAACGCCAGCGCGACCCACAGAAACCAGCTCCAGGAGTACTGGGTCAAATAGAGGAGCCCGACGATGGTGACGACCGCAACCGCCCCCTGCCGCTTGCCGAGCAGACCGTGGGCGATGTGCCCGCCGTCGAGCTGACTCAGCGGCAGCAGGTTGAGCCCGGTCAGGAAACACCCGACCCAGCCCGCGAACGCTGGCAGACTCAGCCGGACCGCGGTATCGCCAGGAAGCAGCCACTCGCGGAGCCCGTGGGTCAGGAGCGAGTCCCCGAGCCAGAGAAGGTTGCCGGCGAAGACCACGTAGCTCTTGGTTTCCCCGGGCTCGAACGGCACTCGCTCCGACACCGTGTACCCCCACACGAGCACCACGATCGCGACGACGAACCCGGCGAGCGGACCCGCAGCCCCGACGTCGAGGAGCTGCTGGCGATCGAGAACCGGGCTGCGAACCCGGATGAACGCCCCGAAACTCCCGATCGGCGAACCGCCCATGATCGGCGGCATCGGAATGAAGATCGGAGGGGTGGTGTCGATGGCGTAGCGACGGGCCGCCAGATAATGCCCCAGCTCGTGCACCAGCAGGATCCCCAGCGAGGGGACCGCGAAGGGCCAGCCCACCAAGAACGTCTTCCAGTCGCCCAGGATGAAGCCGTGGAAAAACTGGATGATCTCTCTGACGAATCCGACCAGGAAGCCGGGATAGTCGACCGGGTACCAGACCCCCGCCATGGCCGCTCCGGCCGCGAGGGAGCACACCAGGGTAATTGCAAACAGCAGGATGTACTTCGGCCAGCCCACCGGCGGGGCGGCCTCCAGGGCCCGAACCAGGACCAGGCGACTTCGGTCCCGGTCGGCCCAGTAATGGGCCCCGGGCCAACGCCCGAGGAACCCAGCCAGCTCGGGACTGGGGGCCCGATGTCTGGGAAGGACCAGGGCATCGGTGACTTCCCGGTTCCCCAGCTCCATGGTGCGCCATGCGCCGAAAAGGCCTGGGAATTGCTCCACGAAACCCTTGACGGTCGTTGGGGGTTGGGCTACAATATCTCAGCCATCCGATCCGAATCCCCGAGACGTAACCCTTTAAGACAGCATCACGCTCCGCAGTCCGGAGCTCCGAACAACCACTTCTCTTTCACGATCAGTCGCCGTCAACCCTTTGCGCGGGCGCACCCGAGGTTCCCTCCGTGGACATATCAGAACTGAAGCAAAAGTCGATCGCCGAGCTGCATCAACTGGCCGAAGAACTCAACATCACCAACTACTCCGGCCTTCGCAAGCAGGATTTGATCTTCCGGATCGAGCAGTCGCTGCTCGACAAGGACACGGTCATTCGGGGCGAAGGCGTCCTCGAAATCCTCCCGGAGGGCTACGGCTTCCTCCGGAGCCAAGACTGGAATTACCTCTACGGACCCGACGACATCTACGTCAGTCCGAGCCAGATCAAGCGGTTCGATCTCCGGACCGGCGACACGGTCATGGGCCAGGTGCGGCCTCCCAAGGAAGGGGAACGATACCTCGCGCTCCTGAAAGTGGAGCAGGTCAACTACGAGGAAACCGAAAAGACCAAACACCGGATCGCGTTCGACAATCTCAAGCCCCGGTACCCCGATCGCCGGCTCCGCCTGGAGACCAAGAAGGGCGACATTTCGATGCGGGTGGTCGACCTGCTAGCCCCAATCGGCATGGGTCAGCGCGGTCTGATCGTGGCCCAGCCCAAGGCGGGCAAGACGATCCTGATGCAGAAGCTCGCCAACGCCATCACCGAAAACCACCCCGAGGTGGTCCTGATCGTCCTCCTGATCGACGAGCGGCCGGAAGAGGTCACCGACATGCAGGAGAACGTCAAGGCCGAGGTCATCGCCTCGACGTTCGACGAGCCGGCCGATCGGCACGTCCAGGTCGCCGACATGGTGATCGAAAAGTCGAAGCGATTGGTGGAGCATGGCCGCGACGTGGTGATCCTCCTCGACTCGATCACTCGGTTGGCCCGGGCCCACAACGTGGTGGTCCCCCATTCTGGCAAGATCCTTTCGGGCGGCGTGGACGCCAACGCCCTTCAGAAACCGAAACGATTCTTCGGGGCGGCGCGCAACATCGACGGCGGCGGCTCGCTCACCATCATCGCCACCGCGTTGATCGACACTGGATCGCGGATGGATGAGGTCATCTTCGAGGAGTTCAAGGGTACCGGCAACAGCGAGATGGTGCTCGATCGCCGCTTGGCCGATCGCCGCATCTGGCCGGCGCTCGACATCCAGAAGACCAGCACCAGAAAGGAAGAGCTCCTCATGGACAAGGACGAGCTCAACCGAGTCTATCTGCTCCGAAACTTCCTGGCCGACATGCCGCCGGTCGAGGCGATGGAATTCCTCCTCGAGCGAATGAAACGAACCAAGACCAACAAGGAGTTCTTCGCGACGATGGCCCAATAGCGGTGGGCCAACACCCGCCCGACCGGAACCGGCCCGATGTCGATCCCCAGGTTCGGTAGGATTCTCGCCGTCGACTGGGGCGAAGTGCGGATCGGGCTCGCGACCTCCGACGAGACCCAGCTGATCGCCAGCCCTCTCGTCACCCTGGTTCGGCGCCGGGGCAAGCGGTTCCCGATGGCCGGGTTCCTCGATCAGGTGAAAGCCCTCAAACCAATTGGCGTCGTGGTCGGGCTCCCACTCGAGCCTAACGGCGAATCCGGGCCGGCGGCCGGCGAGGCCCAACGGTTGGCCGGCGACATCGGCGGACGCACCGACCTGCCGGTCGAGTTGTGGGACGAGCGGATGTCGACGGCCCGAGCCCTCGGCGCCATCCGGGAGCAGGGTGGATCGACCCGCGGGCGGAAACGCGACGTCGACGCCCTCGCGGCAGCCGTGGTCCTCCAGCATTTCCTCGACGCCCGGCGGAGCCAACCATGAGGATCGGGTGGGCCGGGCTCGGGGTCGTGGCGGCCGCCGCCTGCGCAGGCCCCGCCCCGGATGCCCCGATCGAAGCGGTCCTCCTGCCCACCGGGGCCACCTTCGCCGAAATGACCGACAGTCTCGCCGCCCACCGGATCGTCACCAACCGGTGGCTTTTCACCTGGCTCGCCAAGCTTGGCCGCTACGATCGGAAACTGAAAGCCGGGTATTACGAGATCCGGCACGGCGAATCGCCGTTGGAGGTCCTCCGCCTCATCGCGGCCGGCCGCGAAAAAACTTTCCGGCTCACCGTCCCCGAGGGATTCACCCTCCTCGAGATCGCGGCCCTCGCCGAACGAACCCTGGGATTGCCGGCCGATTCGGTCCTGGCCGCCGCGAGGGATCCCGAGCTCCTCCGCGAGTTCGAGGTCGACGGCCCCAATTTCGAGGGGTTTCTCCTCCCCGAGACCTACTACGTTTCCAAGCTGATCACCGCCCGCGGCTTGGTGCGGGAGCAGGCTTCCCTGTTCCGGAAGAGCTGGAACCCGGCCTGGGACGCCAAGCTCCACGACCTGAGGTTCAGCCGTCGGGATCTCGTGATTTTGGCCTCGATTGTCGAGGGTGAGGCCCTGGTGGACGAAGACCGTCCCTTGGTCGCGGCCGTCTACCTGAACCGGATCCGAATCCGGATGCCGCTGCAAGCCGATCCCACCGTCCAGTACGCCATCCAGATGGCGACCGGCCAACGAAAGCCGCGGCTCCTGCTCCGCGACTACCGGTTCCCCTCGCCCTTCAACACCTACCTCCACCCTGGCCTGCCACCGAGTCCGGTCGGCGCGCCAAGCCTCAAGAGCATCGAGGCCGTCCTCGATCCAGCCCGGGTCCCCTACCTGTTTTTCGTCGCCGGTCTCGACGGCAAACACGTCTTCTCTCGCACCTATGGCGAGCATCTCCGAGCCATCGCCAAGATTCGGGCGGCCGAGCGTCAGGCCCGCCGAAACCCGCCCGCGCCGCGATGATCCGAATCGTCGAGGTCGGCCCCCGCGACGGGCTCCAGAACGAGAAGGCGACGATTCCGACCGACGCGAAGGTGGCCTTCGTCGACGCATTGTCGGAGTGCGGCTTCGAGGAGATCGAGGTCTCGTCGTTCGTCTCTCCCAAATGGATCCCCCAGTTGGCCGACGCGACCGAGGTCTTTCGGCAGATCGATCGGAAACCCGGCGTTCGCTACTCGGCCTTGGTCCCGAATGAAGCCGGGCTCGCGCGAGCGATCGACGCCAAAGTCGACAAGATCGCGGTCTTCACCGCCGCGAGCGAGACGTTTACCCGAAAGAACATCAACGCCACGATCGCCGAGTCGATCGCCCGATTCCGACCGGTCGTGGAACGCTCTCCGGTGGACGTCCGGGGCTACGTGTCGACCGCGTGGCACTGCCCTTACGAGGGACCGATCGCCCCAGCCAAAGTCGTCCCGGTCTGTCAGGCGCTCCTGGATATCGGTTGCGACGAACTCTCGATCGGCGACACGGTCGGGAAAGCGACCCCCGACGAAGTGGCCGACCTGCTCGAGGTGCTGCTGCGGGTGGTCGGGCCCGATCGGCTGGCTCTTCACTTTCACGACACCTACGGGCGGGCGGTGGCCAACGCCGAACGGGCGGCCACCCTGGGTATCGACGCCTTCGACTCGAGCGCCGGGGGAATCGGGGGCTGTCCCTACGCCCCGGGGGCCAGCGGCAACGTGTCTACCCAAGCCCTGGTCGACCTGTTCGGGGACCAAACCGGAATCGACCGACCTCGTCTCGATGAGGCCTCGCTCATTGTCCGCCCCTGGCTCTCCTCGTCCTGAGGCCATTATGTTCGCCCGGTCCACCGCTCGGAGAGCGTCGACTTGAACAAGGTCTATCCCAACGCGGCGGCCGCCTGCGCCGACATCCCGAACGGCGCCACCATCCTGGTGGGCGGGTTCGGGCTCTGTGGGGTCCCTAACGAGGCAATCATGGCGGTGCGTGACCTCGGCGTCACCGGGCTCACCGTCGTCAGCAACAACGCCGGGACCAGCACCAGCGGGCTCGTCCATCTGCTCAACCACCGCCAAGTCAAGAAGATGATGTCGAGCTACGTCGGTGAAAACGTCGTCTTCGAGCAGCAGATGCTCTCCGGGGTACTCGAGGTCGAGCTGATTCCTCAGGGCACCCTGTCCGAGCGGATTCGGGCCGGGGGCGCGGGAATCCCGGCGTTCTTCACGCCAACCGGCGTCGGCACGCTGGTCGCCGAGGGGAAAGAGGTTCGGGAGTTCAACGGGCGCCGCTACCTGATGGAACGAGGGATCACCGGCGACTTCGCCCTCGTCAAGGCGTTCAAGGGCGACCGGTTCGGGAACCTGGTCTTCCGAAAAACCTCCCGAAATTTCAACCCGATGATGGCCACGGCCGGTCGGGTCACGATCGCCGAAGTGGAGCAACTGGTGGAACCGGGCGAAATCGAGCCAGACCAGGTTCACACTCCGGCGATCTTCGTCCAGCGGGTCTTCCAGTGCCAGCCCCACGAAAAGCAGATCGAGCGCCGAACGGTGAGGAAACGATGAGCGACGACCTTCGGAACGTCATCGTCAAGCGGGCGGCTCAGGAGCTGTTGGCGCTCGACGAGAAGACTGGGTTCTACGTCAATCTGGGGATCGGGATCCCGACCATGATCGCCGACAACGTCCCCGCCGGGGTCGAGGTGGTCCTCCAATCCGAGAACGGGATGCTGGGCGTAGGGCCCTATCCCTTCGAGGGGGAGGAGGATCCCGACTTGATCAACGCCGGCAAGGAGACCGTCAGCGAGGTCCCCGGCACCAGCTACTTCGACAGCGCCACCTCGTTCGCGATGATCCGAGGCGGCCACGTCGCCATGAGCATTCTCGGAGCGATGCAGGTCTCCGAGCACGGCGACCTCGCCAACTGGATGATCCCCGGGAAGATGGTGAAGGGGATGGGCGGGGCCATGGATCTGGTGGCCGGCGCCGGGCGGGTGATCGTGGTGATGGAGCACACCGCCAAGGGCAACGCCAAGATCCTCAAGAAATGCAGCCTCCCGCTCACCGGCGAGCGGTGCGTCCATCGGATCATCACCGAACGGTGCGTGCTCGACGTCACGCCCACCGGCCTCAAGGTGGTGGAGCTGTTGCCCGGCTGGACCCAGGAGCAAGTGCAGGCCTCGACCGAGCCGGCCTTGATGTGGTAGGGAGACTCACCGCGTGAGCCCGTAGACGATGTAGTTGATCGCGAACTTATAGGCTTCGTTGGTGATATTGACGGGCCACCACCCCGCCCCCGACCATTCCATGTAGTCGCCGATATCGTTGTTGTAGTTGATGATCGCCACCAGCCGTTGGGATCGATCGTTGTCCTGGTAGACCCCGAAGAACTCGGCCTTCAGGTAGGGGTCGTGCGGATAGGACATCTCCAGGGTCCTGATCCGGAAGAAGGCGTCGAAGATCGGGTGGGAGAGGTCGAGCCGCTCGATGCTCACCCCCGGAAGGGCCCGCCGCAACTGAGTCTCGAAGTTGTGCCACTCGCTCCGCATGAAGTCGTCGACGATCAGAAAGCCGCCCTTGGCGACGTACCGGCGGAGACCGGCCGCCTCCGATTCACTCGGAACCCAATAGCCAGGCTCGGACAAGTAGGCCACCGGGTACTTGAGCAACTCCGGATCGTCGAACCGGAAGATGTTGCTGCCGGAGACGTGAGCGTCGAGGGCCGTCACCTCCCGCATCATCGTCATCAGGTTGCGTTCCATCGTCGGGTAGTCGAACTCCCACCCGCTCCGCTGGTGCACGGTGTACCGGATCCGGGCAAAGGCGAACCGTCCGTCGTAGGGCAGGTTGGGCTCGATCCGAACCCTCTCCCTCCCGTAGTAGTTTCGCTGCCCGACGGCCTCCCCCGCCGCGCCGACCAACAGGAGCAGCAACCAGCCCCGCCGAAACGCGGGCGCCGCCTCCTTCAACCCGGCTGAGCCTAGATTCCTCATATCATCCAACAATTAGGATAGCGAGTGGTCGACGACGAGGCGCGGGTCGGTCGGCGGGGCGCCGATCGCTGGGCTCATGGGCATCCCTGGATTTTTGCCAGCGACGTGACCCGCGGGCCGGACAAGCCAGGCGTCCTGCTCGTCACCGGACCGACCGGAAAACCGCTCGGCCAGGCGCTCTATTCCCCGGAGTCCGAGATCCGACTCCGCCTCCTCGACCCCCGACCCAAGGTGAGGATCGACGTCCAATGGTGGCGCCAGCGAATCCGGGCCGCCCTCGAGCGGCGGGCCGGCATCGATGCCACCGGTTTCCGGGTGGTTCACGGTGAGGGCGACGGTCTCCCCTCCCTGGTGGTGGATCGGTACGATCGCTGGCTGGTGGCTCAGCTGCTCAGCGCCGGGCTGGAAACGCGCCGGGCCGAGATCCTCGAGGCGATCGGCCTGGAACTCGCCCCGGCCGGGATCCTCCTTCGCAACGATGCCCCGGTTCGCCGCCACGAAGGGCTCCCGACCGCCGTCGAGCTCGCCCACGGAACGGTTCCGGCCGACATCGAGATCCGTGAGGGAACGGTTCGCTATCTCGCCGCGCCGTGGACCGGGCAGAAGACCGGCGCTTTTCTGGATCAACGGGCGAACCGGGTCCGCGCCGCGGCCTTGATGCCACCGGGCGGGACGGGGCTCGACTGTTTCAGCTACCACGGGTCCTTCGCTCTCCATCTCGCCCAGCGGGCCCGCTCGGTCGTCGCGCTCGACGTCAGCGGCGACGCGCTCGCCCGCGGGGCCGATAACGCCGCCCTCAATCGGCTCGACAACATCAGCTGGAGGGCGTCCGACGCGTTCGAGGAACTCCGAGCCCTGGAGCGCTCCCGGGAACGGTTCGACGTCGTGGTCATCGACCCGCCCGCCTTCGCGAAGAGCAAGAGCGCCGTCCCCCAGGCCCTCCGGGGCTACAAGGAGATCAACCTGCGCGGGATGCGAGTGGTCGAGCCCGGGGGCTGGCTGCTGACGGCCTCCTGCTCCTTCCACGTCCGGTGGCCCGAGTTCCGGGAAGTCGTGGCGGCGGCCGCCGCCGACAGCGGGCGCCGGGTGGCCGTGGTCGACTACCTCGGTCAACCCCCAGACCACCCCGAGGTCCTGGCGATCCCCGAAACCGGCTACCTCAAGGCCGTGGTCCTCCGAATCGACTAGCCCCCCTTGCATTCTGTTAGGCAGGGCCCGTTATAATTCCGGATCATTCGGCCCTACCAACATTCGTGCTGACCGCCGCGCAACTGGAATCCTCCGAGACGACCGCCCCGGCCCACCGGGTCCGGTCGCTCACGTCGCTCGAGCACCAGTACCGTGCCTACCTCATGCAGCGAATCGAGGACTACAAAGAGAACCTCCCCCGGGCGGCTCTGATGAGCCTCGGCGACGAGGCTGCCCAGGAGCTGCAACGGGGGAAAAACGAGCAGTTGTTCCTGACCGACATGATGATGCAGGAGACCGTCGACCAGCAGATCACCAGCCGGCTGAGGCTGCCCAGCTTCCGGAAGTGGCGGACCAAGATCCTCCCCCTCCGTCAGGCTCAGCGGCAGCCCAATCACTGGGGGATTCCCAGCGGCGACCCGGTGGCGGTCGCCCTCAAGGTCATTGAGCCCCAGGACAAGGCCCTCGTCATCGGCGGCGGGGCGGATCGAGCGACCTACCTCCTGGCGGCCCACGACCTCGAAATCTGTTGCCTCGTTGGAGATAGCTCGACGGCGACCCGCCTGGAGGGGACCCTGGCCTCCGAGGCCCTGAGCGGCCAATGCGAGGTGTTCGTGGTCGTCTTGGGCATCTGGGCCCCTCCCCAGGCCGGCGGACCGTTTCACCTCGTCGTGGTCGATGTCGCCGCCGTTGCCGGCCTGCCCCAAAACCGGCAGCGGGCCCTCATCCTTCAGGCCCAGCAGCGGACCGCCCCCGGAGGCCTCCATGCCCTGGTTTCGTCGGATGTGAAGGTCGCCCCTGAGGCGTGCCTGACCCATTACCCCGATTGGCGCCGCGACCCCATCCCCTCCGTCCCCACCCCCCGCGGAGCCGGCAAGGCCGGCTCGCGCACCCGAGGCCTCCTCCTCGGCGCCCCACCGGTCCGACCAACGAGCCTGGTGTCCCTCCCCTGAGCGGGGCCGGCGCTGTCCGTGTGGGGGCCACCCGGATCGCGCGTCTCCTTAGGTACGCCGGCTCACGCCCGGGCCGGCTCAGGCGCGGAGGAACCATGCCCGACTCGATCTCATCGCCCAAGCATCCGGTCGGCATCGTGATCTCTCCCGGGTCGACCCGGACGACCTCGTCTCGACTGTGGGCCTTTTTTGGGAGCGTGGAGCGGGAGTCCGACGCCGAACCGTGGCACCGACGACCCCCGCGCGACAAACCCGCCTGAGGTGCCTAACTTGTCGATCCTTGCGCTACCCTCCGTCTTCGACCTAAACTCGACCGGCTAGTCGCAACCGTCCTCCCCTGGAGCGGGTAATGCCGAGCCTGACGATCAACGGCGCCTCGGTCGAGTTCACCGCGGAACAAACCATTCTCGACGCGGCTCGACAGTCGGGTCTCGAGATACCGACTCTGTGCTGGTACCCCAAACTCTCGGTGGTCGCAAACTGTCGCGTCTGCCTGGTGGCCGTTCAGGGACAGGCCAAGCTGGTTCCGGCTTGCTATACCCCCGCCGTCGACGGCATGGTGGTCGACACCGAAACCGATGCCTGTGCCGCCAATCGGAAGAGCGTCCTCGAGCTGTTGTTGGAGCGCTACCCCGGCGAGCATCTCGCCAACGGCGGCCGCCAACGACCCCGGAACGAGTTCGAGCGTTACGTCGTGCAGTACGGCGCCGACCCCGCCCGACGTTCCCAACTCGGACTCCGGCACGGCGACGAGCGCCCCGCCGACGTGATGATCCAGCACGACATGAGCCTCTGCATTCTCTGCACCCGATGCGTGCGGGCCTGCGAGGATATTCAGGAGGTCGGTGTTCTCGACGTCGCCGATCGCGGCAGCCACACCCAGATCATCGTCGGTGGTGACGGCGACCCGGACCACGCCGGGTGTACCTGGTGCGGCGAGTGCGTTCGGGTCTGTCCCACCGGCGCCATCTTCGAGGTGATTCCCAGGCAACGGTTCTCTCGGGAAGCCATCGAGGCGCCCGACCGGGTGGCCCGATCGGTCTGCCCGTATTGTGGAGTGGGCTGTCAGATCAACGTCCACGTTCATGGCGGCGAAGTGGTCCGGGTGACCTCGCCATGGATCGAGGAGCGGACCCCCAACCAGGGCTCGACTTGCATCAAGGGACGGTTCGGCTACGACTTCGCCCAGCACCGCGACCGCCTGACCACCCCGCTCATTCGGCGGGGTTGGACCCGCGACGGGGGCAGCGGGGGCCGGTGGGCATGGACCGGCGAGTCGCCCCGCTACCGGACCGGCGATTGGGACACCGTCGCCAAGGAGAGCCGGAAGCGGAAACCCGAGCCGCCGATCCGCCAAGTCGGAAAGCCCCCCCTCACCGGCCAGCCGGTGCAGGACGAGGGCGACGCACGGGATCGGATCGCCACGCCACCGGAATGGTACCACGCCTTTCGAGAGGCCACCTGGGAGGAGGCGTTGAGCCTCACCGCCCAGGAACTGCTCCGACTTCGCGACTCCCGCGGGCCCCAATCCTTGGCCGCGTTCTCATCGGCCAAGTGCAGCAACGAGGAGAACTACCTCCTGATGCGGATGGTCCGAGCCGCCTTCCGAACCAACAACGTCGATCACTGCACCCGGCTCTGCCACTCGACCTCGGTGGCGGCGATGAACGGATCCCTGGCGACCGCCGCGGCTTCGGGCTCGATGCGGGAGATCGAGGAAGCCTGCGACGTCATTTTCATCGCCGGCGCCAACACCACCGAGTCACACCCGGTCTTCGGAGCGCTGATCAAGAGGGCCAAAGCGAAAGGCGCCAAGCTGATCGTGGCCGACGTGCGCCGAACCGAACTCGCGGCCCTCGCCGATATCCACCTCCAGATGCTCCCCGGAACCGACGTCGCCCTCTTCAACGCGATGCTGGCGCACGCCATCGGGGCGGGGCTCGTCGACCGCGAGTTCATCCGGAATCGGACCCGAGAGTTCGAGGCGGTGAGCCAAGCCGTCGAGCCGTATACCCTCGAGCTCGCCGCCAAGATCACCGGGATCCCGGCCGAGACCATCCGGGACGCCGCGGAAATGTACGCCCGGGGGCCCAATACCTCGACTCTCTGGGCGATGGGCCTCACCCAACACTCGACCGGCACCGACATCGTCGCGAGCCTCCTCAACTTGATGCTCGCCTGCGGGATGGTGGGACGCTGGGGAGCCGCGATGATCCCGATCCGCGGCCAGAACAACGTCCAAGGCGCCAGCGACGTCGGGGCGATCCCCTTTGCCTACACCGACTACCGCCCCGTCACCGACCCCACCAATCGCGACGAGTACGCCAAGGTCTGGGGCGTCCCGGCCGATTCGCTGTCGCTCGAGAACGGCCTGATGGTGACCGAGATCGTCAAGGAAGGCAGCCCGGTTCGCGGCATGTACATCATGGGCGAGAACCCGGTCCTCTCCGATCCTAACGTCGCCAAAGCCGAAGAATGGGTCCGCAAGCTCGAGTTCTTGGCGGTCCACGACCTCTTCCTCACCGAAACGGCTCGCTGGGCGGACGTGGTCCTCCCCGGCTCCTCGTTCGCGGAGAAGAGCGGCACCTTCGCCAATACCGACCGGCACGTCCAACTGACCGAGGCAGCGGTCGCCCCGCCGGGCGACGCTCGCCTCGACCTCGATATTCTGATCGACCTCAGCCGCCGACTCGGACTCCCGACACCCTTCGCGACCGCCGAAGAGGTGATGACGGAAATCGCCGCGGTGACGCCCAATTGGCGGGCAATCTCGTTCGAAAAACTCCGTCGGGACGGCGCTCTCCAATACCCCGTTCTCACCCCGGAATCCAAGGGAACGCCGTTCCTCTTCGCGGACACGTTCCCAACCGCCGACGGCAGAGCCCTGCTGGTACCCGTCGAATACCTCCCCGCCGCCGAGCTGCCCGACCGGGAATACCCGTTCGTGCTCAACACCGGCCGACAGATGGTCCATTGGCACACCGGGACCATGACTCGGCGCTCCCGCGGGCTCGACTCCCGAGAACCGGTTCCGGTGGTCGAGATCGCCCCGGCCGACGCCACCGAAATGGGACTGGCCGACGGCGATACCGTTCGGATCACCTCGCGCCGGGCCGCGATCCTCATCGGTGTCCGGGTCTCCAACCGTCAAGCCAAAGGACAGGTGTTCGTGCCGATGCACTTCCGCGAGGCGGCGGCGAACCTTCTCACCAATCCGGCGCTCGATCCCTACGCCAAGATCGCTGAGTTCAAGGTCGCGGCCGTCCGAGTGGAGCCCGCTCCCGCCCCTACCCCAGCCCCCGCGGCGGTCGGAGCAAGTTCGGACAACTGACAGGGTCGCGGTGGCCGTGGTATCTTGAGCGGCCTTCACCCTCCATCCCGACCTCGATGCGCGCGATCGTCAAAACGGCGGCCCAGATAGGCATGACCCTCATGGACGTGCCGATGCCGGTGTGCGGCCCGAGCGACGTCCTGATCAAAGTGCGCGCCGCCGGTGTCTGCGGCACCGATCTCCACATCTGGGAGTGGGACCGCTGGGCGAGCGGCCGGATGAACCCGCCAGTCACCATCGGCCACGAATTTGCCGGCGAGATCGTCGAGCTGGGACACGACGCCGAGCGAGCGGGGATCCTCAACGTCGGTGAGCTGGTCACCGGTGAAGGTCACATCGTCTGCGGCCATTGTCTCCAATGCCGGACCGGCCACGCCCACCTCTGCAAGCGAACCCAGATCATCGGGGTCGATCGGGACGGCGCGTTCGCCGACTACATCGCCATGCCGGCGGGCAACGTGATGAAGCTCCACGGCATCCCGATCGACGTCGGGGCCATCATGGACCCGGTCGGCAACGCCGTCCACACCGTGCTCGAGGGCGTCGAGCTTGCCGGGAGCAGCGTGTTCGTGCTCGGATGCGGCCCCATCGGGTGTTTCGCGGTGGGGGTAGCCCGGGCGGCCGGGGCCTCCCTCGTGGTCGCGAGCGACGTGAACGAAATGCGGCTCGCCCTGGCCCGCCAGATGGGGGCCCACCTGACCTTCAATCCGAGTCGCGACGACGTCACCGCTCGGGTGCTCGAAGCCACCCATGGCAACGGAGTCGACCTCGTCTGCGAAATGAGCGGGCACCCCTCCGGCCACGCGCAGGCGTTTCAGACCGCCCGAGTCGGCGGCCGGGTCAACCTCCTGGGCACGCCGAGCAAGAGCACCGAGGTCGATTTCGCTCGGGAAATCATCTTCCGGGGTTTGACGCTCTACGGGGTGACCGGGCGGAAGATGTACTCGACCTGGAACACGATGGCGCAGATGATTCGGAGCGGTCAGCTCGACCCCCTCCCCGTCGTGACCCACCGGTTCGCGCTCGAGGAGATCGCCGAGGCCATCGCCGTCATCAAGGACGGGCGGGCCGGAAAGGTGATCCTGGAGATCAATTCATGAAAAATGCGCTCGATACCAGGCTCGCCGCGGACCTGGTCAATTTTCGGCGGGACGGGGTCTACAAACGACTCAACTACCTCGAGGGCCCTCAGGGCGCCCGGGCCCGGATGGAGGGCCGTGGCGAGATCATCATCCTGTCGTCCAACAACTACCTCGGCCTCTGCAACGAACCCGAGGTGGTCGCCGCCGGCAAGGCCGCCTTCGACCGATACGGCGCCGGTTCGGCATCCGTCCGGTTCATTTGCGGCACTTTGACCATCCATCGGGAGCTCGAGGCCGCCCTCGCCAGGCTGGTGGGCACCAAAACCTCGCTCTCTTTCATGAGTTGCTGGAACGCCAACGAGGCGTTCCCCGCCACCCTCCTCACCGAGCACGACCTCGTTCTCAGCGACCAACTGAACCACGCGTCGATCATCGACGGACTCCGCCTCGCCAAGGCGATCACCAAGTGCCAGACCGGCGTCTACCGGCACAACGACATGACCGACCTCGACGCCAAGCTGACCCAGGGCGCGGACCGGCAAGTCAAGATGGTGGTGACCGATGGGGTTTTTTCGATGGAAGGCGCGATCGTCAACCTCCCGGACCTCCTCACGGTCTGCCGGAAGCACGGCGCGATCCTGGTGGTCGACGATAGCCACTCGACCGGCGTTCTCGGCGCCAGCGGTCGGGGAACCGCCGATCATTTTGGAATGATCGGCGAGGTCGACATCATCACCACAACGTTAGGCAAGGCCCTCTCCGGGGGCGCGGGCGGTTTCGTGGCCGGATCGGGCGAGGTTTGCGACTACCTGATCCAGCGAGCCCGCCCTCAGCTCTTCACCAACGCCCTCCCCGCCCCGGTGGCGGCCAGCGGACTCGCGGCGATCAAGTACCTCGAGGTCCACTCCGATCGAGTCCGGAAGCTCCAGGACAACTCCAAGTACTTCCGGGCCGGCCTCAAAGAACTCGGCTTCAAGCCACTCGACGGGGAAACCCCGATCATCCCCGTCATCATCGGTGAAACCGCCGACGCGATCCGGATGAGCGAACTCCTCCTCGACGAAGGCGTGTTCGTCACCGGGTTCGGCTACCCGGTCGTCCCCCAGGGCACCGCCCGGGTCCGGTGCCAGATCTCCGCAGCGCACTCGATCGATGACCTCGATGAGGCCCTGAGGGCGTTCACCAAGGTCGGCAGGCGCCTCTCGCTCATCTAGCCCGGCTCTCGCGTTCGGCCCCAGAAGGCCCCAAAAACCCAAAACGGGCCGGCCCCGGGGCTTTGACAGGCTGTCTGTGTCTCATTATTAGACGATCGGTCTGGTCTGAGCTCCTGGCAGATAAACAGTTGCTATACCTTCATTTACACAATTGATCGCCGCCACCATACCGGTCCGCAGTCGCGGCAAGGACAACGCCGGCTGCAGAAAATCACCGAGCACGGGGTTTGCCATAGACCGGGGGCGTTCTTCTCTTTGCGAACATTGGCGGGAGGTCGTTCCAATGCGTGCTACGCGTGCCCTTTCCTTGGCTGGTTTCGGACTGGCGCTCACGGCGGGTCCAATCGATGCCCAGCAATGGGACGATTCGTTCAAATGGTACGTCGGTGCCCAAGGTGGGATCATGGGGTTCGAGACCCCCACCCAAACCCGGTCCTGGATCCCGACTGGCGGTGGCCACCTGTTCGTGATGGCCAAACGGACCGGCCTCATCATCTCCGTCGACCAGGCCTTTGGAAGCAACGAAGGAACCGGATACTCCGACGTGACCGTCCCGACTGGCGTCCGCCCCGTCGACTTCAAGAGTCTCCGTCGCTACTCCGCGCTTCTTACCGGGTATCCGACCCGTGGTTCGACCCAACCCTACTTCGGCATCGGGTTTGGAATTCTCCAGGTGGTGAGCCCCGAACCCCTCGGCATCTTCAGTTCGCCGCAGCAGTTCTCCCTGGCTCAACGCCTCGCCACGCAGAAGTCGACCGATGGATTCGTCTCGGTCGTCGCCGGGGTCCAGGCTCGCGTGAGCCGATGGCAGGTTTTCGGGCAATACCAGTTGACGTCATCCCCCTCGGCCGGCAACCTCTTGAGCGGCCCGTCTCATGGCATCTCGGGCGGTTTGCGGCTCTCGCTGGGGGGAGCCAAAGAAGGCGTTCGGGGCGGCGGTTACTGAGTCACGCTCCATTCTCTCTATTGTCAGCGCGGGGCGGCTCTTGGGCCGCCCCGTTTGCGTTAGGCACCAGGAACCGAAGCGGCCAGTCGACCGCCTTGGTGATCCCGATCCTCCCGGACACCCTGAGGTCGGCTGGGGGCAGCCCCACGAACAGACCCACGGGCGAGCCTCGAACCCGAGTCCCGTCGAGGCCCCGGTCGATGGCGAGGGCCTGACACAGCTTTCCGGGCCCATCGGCGAGGCGCGGCCACGGTACGAATCGACGACGGGCGGCCGCGACCCGCTTGCCGTCGACCACGACCGCTCCCCGCAGCAACACCGCCGCCCCCCCGCCCGGCGGCCCCGTCACGACGTTGGCGCACCAATGGATGCCGTAGGACCGATAGACGTACCAATGGCCGGGCGGGGAGTACAACCCAAAGTTTCCTCGATGGCGGCGGCCCCGAAAACCGTGCGAGGCAGGATCGTCCCACCCCAGGTACGCCTCGGTCTCGACGACGCTCGCCGTGACGACTCGGCCTCCGAGGCGCGAAACGAGGATCGCCCCGAGCAACTCGCGAGCAACGAGTTCCGCGGGGCGATCGAAAAACCGATCAGGGAGTGGCCGGCTCAGCTCTTCGCGACCTTTCGCCGGCCCCGGCCGCGGCGGGCCCGCCCAGCCGAGGGACCGTCCGGCGCGGTCTCGGGGTCCGCGACCTCCACCACCGCTGGCTCGGTTTCGGCCGCCGTTTCCGCGGATCCGGTTGGGGCCTTCGCCGGCTTCGAGGATCGGCGCCGACCGCGACTTCGCGCCGGTTTCGTCGGCGTTTCTTTTTCCGCTTCTGGCGGCGGCGGGGCCTCGACCTGCACCATCCCGACCATTGGGACGGCGGAGGAGTGCAACGGACCGCGGGATCCCCGACGAAATCGGAGCGTCGCCGGTCTTCCCGCGGCCGGATCGGGGGTCGCGGGGGGTTCCCCGGCGGCCCCGTCGGTGGCGGCCACGGCGAGCATCGGCACCGCGGTGCCATTCGGCACCATTCGGGCGCGTTCCACCCGCGAGAGCGTCAGCTCGTACTCGTCGTCTCCGGTCTTCTTGACATCCGCGATTTCGGCGTCGTTGGCCTGCCGCAGGAGCCGAGCGAACCGGCCGGCCCGGAGGAGCGGGTCTTCGCGGCCGTGAAGGGCCGCCATCCGCGCTCGAACCAATTCGTGGCGGGCCGGCGTCGGCAACTCACCTAACGCTTTCCGGAGGAGGTCGAAGGCGCCGCTCAGCGTCATCTGGCCGGGCGCCGGCGGCGCCAAGCGCGCCGACGAAGCGGGGGGGGCGGGGGCGGGGGCGGGGGCGGGGGCGCGAGCGGGGGCGGGGGCGGGGGCGCGAGCGGCGGCGGGGGTCGGGGTGGCGACCGGCTCTTTCCGCCCTCGATCGCGGTCCCGGCCTCGCCGGGTCCGACCCCGCCGGCCGTTTTCGTCGGCTCGGACGAGTTCCGGCGCGGGCACCGCTCTCGCCGTCCCGGCCACCGGACCGACCTCGAACTGCCCATTCTCGAGTTTGGTGAGGGAGATCAGGCCCCGGGTGGCCGCCTCGGCGACGAACTTGCTGAACCGGTTGAATCCGGCGTTCCGCTCGTCGAAGTTGGCGTCGATCTGCTGCATCACTTGCTTCAGCCGATCGGACCGCATCACGTCGCCTTGCTGGACCATTCGGGCGGTCGCGTCGCGCACCAGCTCCCACGGGTCGCGTTGAACCGAGGGGGTATCGACTTCCTTGTTGAGCCCGGCCAGCTCGCTGTACGAGTAGTATTCGTCGCAATTCTGGATCAACAGGTCGCTGGCCGACTCGCGGATCCCGATCCCGACGACGTACTTGCCGTACTCCTTGAGCTTGAGGACCAGCGACGAGAAGTCGCTGTCGCCCGAGAGGATGATGAACGTGCCGATTTCGGGACGGGTGAACACCAACTCGATGGCGTCGATCGCGAGCCGAATATCGGTGGCGTTCTTCTTGGTCGACCCGACCGCTGTCGCCCAGATCATATCGATCGAGCGCTCGGTCAACGGCATCACGTACTGGGGGTAGCGCCGCCAATCGGCGTAGGCCCGCTGGACGGTGACCTTGCCGCGAATGATGTCGCTATTGAGGAGGGCCTTCAGCTCCTTGGTCAGGTCGGAGCGAACCCCCATGGTCACGTTGTCGAAGTCGATGAGGAGCGCCGCGTGGGGCGCCACGAAGGGAACTGCATTGGCGGCCGATAGCATCGATCGGCCGGCCCGGATACCGGGGCCTGTCACTTGTCACTCCACGGCCCCAAGGCCAGCGCTGGCTCCTGCCGCTCCCCGCACCGCGGATCTCGCGGTCGCGGGGATTCGGCTCAGGAACCCACTGTTGCCGGGACCTCAATTGGTTTCGCGGCGCCTCTGTCATTGGGTCGGGCGCCGCCTCGCGGGGAGAATACTAAGAGCGAGACTCGATCGGAGGTAGGGCTCCCCCCGAACGCTGGATGATCGCCTCGACCGCGCGCTCCCCGGCGCGCCCATCCCAACCGTCCGGGCGGCGGGGGGAAAACCGCCCCGATTCGCGTTCCGCCAGGACTTCCGCAATTGCCGTCCCGACCGCCGACCGGGTCGAAGCGACCAGCCGATTGGTCCCCTCGGTCACCGTGATCGGGCGCTCGGTATTGGACCGGGCCGTGAGGCAGGGCACCCCGAGCACCGTGGTCTCTTCCTGCAGGCCGCCGGAATCGGTCAGCACCAGCGCCGCTCGCTCCACCAGGCCGATCGTCTCCAAGTAACCGAGCGGCTCGAGCCATCGGACCCTACCGTTGCTCCGCTCCAGCCCGAACTCGCGGATCCGCTGGCGGGTCCGCGGATGAATCGCGAAACAGACCGGCATCTGGCGCCCGAGGTCCTCGAGCGCGCCAAGCAATTCATCGAGCGTTTCGGAGCTGTCGACGTTCGACGGCCGATGAAGGGTGACGAAGGCGTATTGCCCGGCCTCCAGACCGAGCCGCTTGGGCATTTCCAGCGATCGGGCCTGGTCCCGGAGGAACAACAGGGTGTCGACCATCACGTTACCGACGAAACAGATTCGGATCGGATCGATCCCTTCCCGAGTCAGGTTGAGATCGGCGTCGCGGCTTGGGGTCAGAAGCAGGTTGGCCACCCGATCGGTGACCACCCGGTTGACCTCCTCGGGCATCGACCAGTCGCCGCTCCGAAGGCCAGCTTCGACGTGCGCGATCCGAATCGACTTCTTGGCCGCGACCAAGGCGCACGCCAACGTCGAGTTGACGTCGCCGTAGACGAGCACCCAGTCGGGCCGGCGCCGATCGAGCACCGGCTCGAACCCGAGCATGATTCGGGCGGTCTGTTCTGCATGGGTGCCGGATCCTACCCCAAGATTCTCGTCGGCAACCGGCAGGCCCAGATCCGCGAAGAACGACTCGCTCATCGCGTGATCGTAGTGTTGCCCGGTGTGAACCAGCACTTGGGCCAGACCGCGGGAGCGGGCCGCTCGAATGACGGGGGCGGCCTTCATGAAGTTTGGACGAGCGCCGACGACGTGAAGGAGGCTGGTCATCGGATCAGCTGCCGAGCATGGCTCCCGGATCGACCGGCGGCAGATCGAGCGTGAAAAAGAACCGGGTCCCCGCCGGGCCTGTCTCTACCTTGAGTTCCCCGTTCATGGCCTCGACCAGCTTCCGGCAGATGGAAAGCCCGAGGCCCGATCCCGAAAAGGCGTAGTCGCGATCCTTCTGACGACGGCGGAACGGCTCGAACAGCATCGCCATCGAGGCCGGCGGAATGCCCCGCCCGGTATCGCGAACCGAGATCTCGACGGCGCTGGCACCGAACTCCGCCGCCCCCACCTCGACATAGCCATCGTCCGTGAACTTCAGCGCGTTGGTCGTCAGGTTGAGGAGAATCCGCGACAAGGCCACGGGGTGCCCAATCCGGGCGTTTTGTCGGGGCGGCGCCACCCTTACCGTGAGGCCCTTTTCTTCGGCGATCGGTTGGACGATGTCGCGAACCGATTCGAGGATGTCGGCAACCGAAAACGGCAGCGGCTCGAGGTCCACCAGCCGGTCTCCGCCCCGAGCCAACTCGATCACGTCGCTCGCCGCCGAGCTGAGACCGAAGGCAGCGCTGTAGATCAGGCCGAGCTGGCGCTGTTGAAGGGGGCTGACCGGCCCACTCCGACCCCGCTGGAGGGTTTCGGCGAGGAACAGGATCGACGTGAGGGGCGAGCGGAGATCGTGGGCCACCTCGACCACCAACTCGAGCCCATCAGGCCCCGAAATCCGGTCGGTGAACCGCTGATCCCAGGCCGGCTCGAGCAAGACACCAAGCTCTTCGAATGCGTTCAGGTAACCCAACAGCGCCGACTCATCGGACCCGCCGGATCGAGTCGGGCACCCTCGGACGAACTCTCGCCGGAGCATGTCGAGCAGCCGGCGCCCCAGTCGGGTCTTCCGGGGCGTCGCCACTCGGCTCCCGTCGTCGGGCGCCACCCGCGACTCGACCAGACCGACCAGTTCGGCGACCACCGAGACGACTTCCTCAGGGGAGGCGGCGTCCTCCCGAACCGTCCCTCCGTTGGCCACCACCCGCTTCGCCGCCTCATCCAAGACGGATCGAAGGCTCGAGGCGATGACCTCAGGCATGATCACTCACCCTCCCCCGCTGCGGCCCCTCGCAGCACGTGATGCTTGTCCATCAGTCGATACAGCGTCGTGCGATCGACGCTCGCCAGCCGGGCGGCCTTCGACATGTTACCCCCGGCCCGGCTGACCAACCGCACCAGGTAGTCGCGCTCGAACTGGGCGATCACCTTCTCCTTGGCCGGATGATACGCTTCGTCGGAGACCGGGAGGACCAACGAGGACTCCCGAGGTGCATCGCCCGAGTCGTCGTAGACCGGGATATCGTCGGGGCGGAGCAACTGGCCAGGTTCCGCCAGCACGGCGACGTGTTCGATCACGTTCTGGAGCTCCCGGACGTTCCCTCGCCAGGGGCGCGACCGGAGGAACGCGATGCACTCCTCGCTGAGGTGCGGGGTCCGGTCCGGCATCCCCCGATGGCGAGCCCAATAGTAAGTGAGAAAATGATTGGCGAGCAGCGGAATGTCCTCGAGACGCTTTCGCAACGGCGGCAAGGTGATCGGGACGACCCGGAGACGGTAGTAGAGGTCACCTCGCAGGACGCCGCTCTCGACCGCTTGCTGCGGGTCTCGGTTGGTCGCGGAGATGAACCGGACGTCGACCACCGCGTCCTGGGTTTCCGAGCCGACCCGGCGCACCACCCCGTCCTGAATGACCCGGAGGAGCTTGGCCTGGAGCGACATCGGCATCTCGGTCAGCTCATCGAGAAACAGCGTTCCCAGATTGGCGGTTTCCAGGAGGCCCGGCTTGTCGCGATCTGCACCGGTAAAAGCGCCCTTGCGGTGGCCGAACATCTCCGATTCCAGGAGCGGCTCGGGGAGGGCCGCGCAGTTGATCGGGACCATGGTCTTCTTGGCCCGCCGACTGTTCTGATGGATGAACTGGGCGATCACTTCCTTGCCGGTGCCGCTCTCGCCGCTGATGAAAACCGAGGCATCGGTCGGCGCCACCTTGCGAGCCAACTCGATCGCCTTCCGAAAGGTCGGCGAAATCCCGATCAGGGCGATGTTGTCGCTGTGGCTGTGTTGGTTGAGCAACTGCGCCCGAAGCTCGTTGGCCTCGCGCGAAACCATCACCGCATGGGACGCGCGGCCGATCAAAACCTGGAGGTGGGTCGCCGAGAACGGCTTCGGGAGGTAGTCCCAGGCGCCGGCCCTGAGAGCCTCGATGCTGGTCGTCACGCTCGGATTGCCCGTCATCACCACCACGATCGAGTCGCGATTCGCGTCGAGCGCGGTCCGGAGAATCTCGAGCCCCGACACCTGCGACATGTACAAGTCGACCAGGACGATGTCGAACCGGCGACTCTTCACCAACTCCAGCGCTTCCTCGCCGCGGCCGGCAAGGGTGACCGAGTAGCCGTCCATTTGGAGCACGCTCGCGCAGCTCTCCCGGAGCGTCCGCTCGTCGTCGACGACCAGAATCTTGATGCTGGCCTTGACGTCGGAAGGGATCGAAAGCGGGTCACGGGCCGCGCCCGAGTCGCGTCCGTGCCCGGCTCCGCCTTTGCCAGCCTCCGGCCCGAGCGAGCTTGCCATATACCCCATGGTGAGCGGACGCGATCGACACGTCCGATGGACAATCGACACAGCTAGGCGAAAAGTGTGCCGCGGATGCAATACCGAGGCACGATCATGAAACAGCTCCGTGCCGCGGACGCAACGACACTCACGTCTCTGTTGCGCTTACGCAACAGTACCCGAATCTCCTCCTGTCTACAAGGGACATCCCGGCTCGACCGACCCCGCCCACGCCTCGCTGCCTGGGGCGACAGACGAGAATAACCGAAGTACCTTATTACCGACCCGGCCGCGAGAGGGCCCGGTACTACTATTGCGTGACGCCGAGGAGTTGGGTCCCGGAGTCACTCGATGGGTGCGCAGGCGTAACCGCAGCAAAGCGGGTAAGGATCGTATGACGGTCGAGATCGTTCGGAGCGATGGGAAGGGCCCAGTCACCACGCCCGACCAAGTCGGGCTCGGCAGCGCCGGGATCGGCGACGAATCGCCGCCCCGGTCCACCGGCTCTCCCTTGGCCCGGATCCTCGCGGCGGTCAACCGGTTCAAGTGGCTGATCCTCGCATGCACGATCGTCGGTACCGGCGCGGGCTTCGTCGCATCCCGTCTGGTCGACCCGAGCTACGTAGTCCAGGCAACATTGGTGATTGAGACGCCCAACAGCCGGTCCAGCCCGACGCCAATCCAGGCAGGCGGGCTGATGTCGCCCGAAAACCTGCTTCAGTTGTTGCGTAGCTACCACGTGATCGACTATGTCGCTCGCGAACGGATCCGGTTCATCACTCCCACGGACCCCGCCGACCGCCCCGTCTTCACGGGTTTCGAGCTCGCGGAGCAATTTGCCCCAGGGGACTATGTGCTGGTGGTCGACGCCCGCGGCCGCCGATACTCGCTCGAAACGAAACGGGGGCAGCGAGTCGAGGAGGGCGTGGTCGGCGATTCGATCGGCCGGGCCCTCGGTTTCCGGTGGGCGCCCACGACGGCCCAACTGGGCCGCGGACGGTCGGTGAAGTTCTCGTTGGTCACTCCCCGGGAGGCGTCGAACAACATCCTCTCCCGCCTCAGCACCCGACTTCCCCAAGACGCGGACTACTTCATCCAGCTCGGCTTCACCGATCTCGACTCCAAGGAAGCGGCCGGGACCCTCAACGCCATCGCCACTCGGTTTCAGGATCTCGCGGCTCAGCTCAAACGCGAAAAGCTGACCCAATTGGTCCAGGGCCTCTCGAGTCAAGCGGCCGAGGCCCAGACCCGGCTCAAGGAAGCCGAGTCGGCGTTGATGTCGTACCAGGTGAACACCATCACCGAGCCGCACGAGGACGCTCCGGTGGCGGCCGGGATTCAAATGACCGGACCGACGGTCATGTCGACGAACACCCAGTTGAAGCTCCAGCTCGACGCCCTCCGCAACGATCGGCGGGCTTTCGAGGATGTGCTTCGGGCGGCCCAAACCGGCGACTTCACGGTCGACGCGTTCATGACCGTCGGGGCGGTGAAAACCTCGACGGACCTTCAGAGAGTCCTCCAAGAGATCTCGACGACGGACGCCGAGTTGCGGGCACTCCTGCTCCGGTACACTCCGGCGGCCCCCAACGTCATCGACGTCCAGAACAAGCTCACGACCTTGCGGAAGGAGACGTTGCCGTTCTACGCCAACGCGGTGGCGCAGACCCTCAAGATCCAAGAGCAACGGATCCAAGACCAGATCAACGCGTCCGACCGGGAGCTTCGCCAAATCCCGGTTCGGACGGTGAGCCAATCGCGCCTCCAACGCGACTTCGAGAGCGCGGTCACGATCTACAAGACGCTCGAGTCCGAGTATCAGCGAGCCAAGCTCGCCGAGATGAGCGCCTTGCCCGATCTCAAGCTGCTCGATGCCGCCGTTCCTCCGGCGAATCCCACGAGAAACACGGCGGGTCGCTTGATCTTCCTCGGATTCGGGTCCAGTCTCGGACTCGGCCTGCTCCTGGCGATCCTCCTGGATCGGATCGACCGCCGCTTCCGGTATCCCGAGCAGGTCACCCAAGAGCTCCGACTCCACATTCTCGGCGCCGTACCTCACATTCGCCGGCAACGAGGGGGGGTCATGCCTCCGGAGGAGATGGCGCAGGTCGTCGAGGCATTTCGCTCCATTCGGCTGAACCTCGCACATTCCTTTGCCGGGGGGGCTCCGATCACCCTCACCGTCACGAGCCCGGGTCCGGGCGACGGCAAATCGCTGATCTGTTCGAACCTGGCATTGTCTTTCGCGGAGGCGGGCTACCGGACGGCGTTGGTCGACGGCGACACGCGGCGAGGCGAGTTGTTTCGGATGTTCGGCGCCGAGCGCCGTCCGGGGTTGATTGATTACTTGACGGGTTCCGCGCAGCTCGACGATATCCTCCGCCCCACCTCCCACGGGAACCTCTCGTTGATCCCCAACGGGACCCGAAAGCACCTGGGCCCCGAGCTGCTGGGGTCGACTCGGATGACCGAGCTCCACGACGCCCTCAAGGCCCGCTTTCAGGTGGTGATCCTGGACAGTCCGCCGCTGGGTGCCGGAGTCGACGCGTTCGTCTTGGGCACCGTCTCGAACAGCTTGTTGGTGGTCCTGCGGAGTGGAACCACGGACCGCGAAATGGCGGAGGCCAAGCTCCAGACGCTCGATCGGCTGCCGGTTCGGATCCTCGGAGCCGTCCTGAACGACATTCGGGCGGGCTTCGGCAGCTATCGGTACTATTCCTATATCGAAGGCTACGATACGATGCCGGAAGATGGAGAGCCGGCCTCGGCTGTCGCCGACTCAGCCCTGGTTTCGGAGCGGACCTAACGACGGGGGGCGGTCGGCTCCGTGACCGCCCTGCGCTCTCAGTTCTGGTGCTCGGGCAGCGCCAGATCGATCGCGGCTTTCCGGAACATCTCGAGCGGATCGGCCTCCCCGACGAGCAGGCCCTCGACGACGCACACGCCGGCCCGGAGGGTGACCGCCGCGGGCTTCCCTCGCCCGTCCCGGGGCGGAAACGGGTGAGCCCCAATCGTCTCCCGATAACGGGCCAACAGGCGCCGCGCCCCGGACCCCCCAGTGCTCGCCAAGACTCCGAACCGCAGCGGCGCGAGCTGACCCACGACGTCACCCGCCCGGGCAGTCTGCTGGATCAGCTTCGCGACGTGAATCGAGAGATCTCGTTCGCTCGCCGATTCGTCTTCCGGCGAATCGGCGCTGGGGGAAAGCCCCGGGGACACCACGACGCAGCTGAGCGGACCGCTCCGCCTGGCGGCATCGGCGGCGGCCTCCCGCCCCCGACGCGCCAAACCGCGGGTGTTGTACAGCCCGGTGGTCTCGTCGGTGAGCCGGTCGTGTCGGAGCCGATCGGTCACCGCCTTGGCTGCCATGAAGTTGCGGAGTCTGAGCAAGAGTGCCTCACCGTCGACCGGCTGGGTGATGAAGTCCCACGCCCCCACCGCCAGCGCTTCCAGCCGATTCGCCCGCGAGGCCGGGCCCGCGGTCGTGATCAGGATTGGTACCGTCGGGCCGACGATCCCATCGGCCCGGAGCGTTCGACAGACGTCGAGACCGCCGAGATCCGTCATCTGCTGGTCGAGTAGAATGGCATCAGGGCACTGGGCCCGAGCGCGTTCCAACGCCTGCGCCCCGCTGTAGGCCCTCACCACTTCGTAGTTCTCGTGGGTGAGAATCGACTCGAGCGACCGGGCCGACCATTCCTGGTCATTGGCGATCAGGATTCGGGAAGCTTGAACCCCGGTGGCGTTGGACACGCGAAACCCCATGTGTTTCAATGTGTTGTGGTCACACAACACTGTGTGCCCGTCGGGGCCCGAAAATCGACTTCCGGCCCCGGCATGATCCCACCCCGCTCCGATCGGCCAACCCCGATGGGGCCAACCGACTTACGTGCCGTGATCGCACCGCTAACTAAGGGTTCCCGACCCAATCCTTCGGCCGAACTCACCGGGCTCGGATGCAAGTGTCTGGCCGACATTTCGGGCCTAGCGTTGCCGAGAAACGGGCCATTCCAGTCGTCCGGTGCAAAGAATCGCACCCTCCTCAACCGCTTCTCCGCAGGTCTCCAACATTGCTTGTGTTGCTGCGATGCAACAGTAGGGGATGTCTCGATCTGCTACAGCTGGTTCGCCGAGGCCGGGCGCTATGGCACGCAATGACTTGGGAACGGAGAGGCTGGTCGCGGGCCCCTGGGACCACCCACGACCGACGGGGTACCCCTGGAACGGAATTGGCATAGGTTACCTAGCTCTCATCGTTGAGTTCCTCTCGGATCGGGCGGGAAACGTGGCCAAGAGATGGTGGTGGGCGGTGGCGGTGCTGATGCTCGGATCGGGAGCCTCGGCAGGCGCCCAGGAGACGGACATTCGGCGGGTGCAAGCAACCCGTCAGGAGCTTCAGTCGCTCCTGACCGAACTGGAGCAATTCCAGAGTTCCACCGGTTATAGCAAGCGTCTCCGTGGGGCGAAGGCGGCTGAAGCGGCATTGGTGAAGCGTCGTCTCGAGGAAGGCGATTTTCAGGTCGGAGATCAGGTCACCCTGACCGTGGCGGGCGAGACTGACCTCCAAGCCAAGGTGGTCACGGTCCGCACCGGTCCCACCTTGGTGCTCCCGAACATGCCGGAGATCGGGCTGGCGGGCGTCCTCCGATCGGAGCTGGCCGGGCACCTGACGCGCGAGCTGGGGAAGTACATTCGAAACCCCCGGGTAGACGTGAAGAGTTCGATCAGAATCACCGTGCTGGGTGCGGTCGTGCGACCAGGCTTCTACTACATCCCGGCCGATGCCATCGCGACTGATATCATCACCGAGGCGGGCGGTCCGACCACGTTAGCCCAGTTGGACAAGACCGTGGTGCGTCGGGACAGCGAAGCAATCATCGATGCGGAAACGATGCGGCGGGCCTTCGCCGGCGGCATCACCGTCGATCAACTGAATCTCCACGGCGGTGACGAAGTGGTGATCGGGCAGCCGGGCGCCTCGCTCGGTATCTCCAGCCTCAACACCGCCCTCCGCGTGGTCACTGGAACGATTTCGCTCGCCTTTCTGGCGAGTCGCATTTTCTAGGAATCGAACCGCAGCAATGGAACCTTCGATGGCGGACGTCGACGCCCCCACCCGTTTCGGGTCATCGGTCGGATCGACCGCGACGGCCAACGCGGTCGCTGACCCGATGGCCCCCGAGGGGGTTCGGCGAGCGCTCAATTTGGGAGTGGCGGCGATCGGCCTGATCGTCACGTTCCCAGTTTGGGTCGTGATCGGGCTCTCGGTGAAGCTCACCTCGAAAGGCCCGGTCTTTTACACCCAGACTCGGGTGGGAATCGACCTTCGCCGCGGTGGCACGCCAGCACCCCGGCGGGCCCGGGACCTCGGTGGCCGGCCGTTCGTGATTTATAAGTTCCGAACCATGCATCACGATGCCGAGCGGGGCACCGGCGTGGTCTGGGCGTCCAAAGACGACCCCAGGGTCACCTTGCTCGGCCGGCTTCTTCGGCGGACCCGCCTGGACGAGTTGCCGCAGCTCTGGAACGTGATCAAGGGCGACATGAACATCGTCGGCCCACGCCCCGAGCGGGCCGTCATTTTTCGGAAGCTCCGGGATGAGTTGGGGCCCCGATACTTGATCCGCCAGCGGGTTCGGCCGGGGATCACCGGCCAAGCTCAGATCAGCCAGCAGTACGACACCTCGATCGACGATGTCCGCCGGAAGCTCGAGTTCGACATCGAGTACATCGAACGGGCGTCTTGGCATCTCGATCTTCGGATCATGTTTCAAACGATCCCGGTGATCCTCTTCCGCAAGGGCGGCTGGTGAGATGACCGGCGCCGCGCCGACCTTCGATCGCGCTTTCTGGCTCACGACGGCGGGGCTCAGGCAGTGGCTGCCCCATCTCGCGACGGCGGTGGCGTTCGTGATCCTGTTCGCCCAACCGGCGGTCCTCTTGGCCGACGATTGGTGGAATAACCCCGAGGCCGGCCACGGCCTCTTGCTCGCCCCCGTCGCGGCGTGGCTGGTGTGGCGGTCCCGAGCGGACGTGCGGCGTGACCCCAATCGTGGCTTGGGGATCCTGATGCTGGTCGGCGCCGTCGCCCTCCGCTATGTGTCCGGGTTGGCCGCCGAGCAGTTCACGATGCGATTGTCGATGGTCCTGGGCGCGGCCGGCCTGGTGGTTTTCTTTCTCGGCTTTCGCCAGCTTCTTCGGTTTTGGCTTCCCGCCTCTCTCGTAGTGCTCTCGATTCCGCTGCCGGAGATCGTGATCAACACGCTGGCCCTGCCGCTCCAATTCCGGGCGTCGGAAATGGGCGCTTCGCTCTTGGCGATGCGGGACGTCCCGATCCGTCTCGAGGGCAACGTGATCTCGCTCCCCGGACACCGGCTGTTCGTGACCGAGGCCTGTAGCGGGCTGCGCTCGCTCACGGCGCTCGTGAGCCTCGGGATTCTGGCCGGCGGGCTGTGGCTCCGCTATCCGGTCTCGCGGGTGTTCCTGCTCCTCGGGAGCATCCCGGTCGCCGTGGCGATCAACGGCGTCCGAGTGTTCATCACCGGCTTCCTGGTGTATTTCGTCAATCCCGAGTTGGGCGAGGGGTTCATGCACATCACGCAGGGCTGGTTGATGTTCTTGGTTGCTTTCGTGATCCTCGGCCTGACCGCGTGGTTGATCGCGTCGGTTGAGGGGTGGTACGATCGAGTGAGGGCTGGATGATCAGCATGATGTGGGCCCCGGTCGGCGTCCTCGGTCTCGGCTGCCTCCTGAACTTCTCGGTCAGCAAGCAGCGGGAGCTTCCCCTTCGGGCGCCCTTGACCACGTTGCCGACGACGATCGCGACCTACCGAGGCGAAGACGTCGAGATCGACCCTCGCGAACTCCGAGTAGCCGGAACCACTACCGCGCTGCTGAGGTTCTTTACCCAGGAGGGCGCCGATCCGTTCTCGGTCTACGTCGGGTACTATCCCAGCCAACGGCAGGGTAGCACCATTCACTCACCGAAGAACTGCCTGCCCGGAGCCGGTTGGGAGCCCCTGCTGTCCCGACCCGTTGAGGTCCAGACGCCGGCTGGCGTGGTCCGGGCAAACCGGTTCATCATCGCCAAGAAAACCGAGCGGGCATTGGTCTATTACTGGTACCAGGGTCGTGGCCGGACCGAGTCGAACGAATACCGAGTCAAGATCGACTTGATCCGCGATGCGGCTTTGAAGCGACGGTCGGAAGAAGCGTTGGTGCGGATCCTGATACCGCTCACCACCCAGGACGAAGCGGCCGCCGATGCCCTGATCGTCCGAATCATCAGCGAGCTCAAGCCGGGTCTGAACGCGGTGTTCCCGACCTAGTGCCGCCTGGTCGGTTCCCAGACTGGATCGAGTTCACCCCGGCAGGCCCGGAACCAGGCGACCGCGCCGGCAACGTGGCCACTCACCAGAAAGGCCAACGCCGACACCACTCGGGGCAACCGCTTCGATTCGGCCTGGTAGTACCCCGCGGCGCCGACGGCGATCAAGACGATCGTCACCGCCAGGAGCCACCGCGCCCACCCGGCGTACGCGGACAGGATCACCAGGCCGATGATCCCGACTGGCGCCATCGCGAACACCAGCCAGCGGACCAGCTTGTGACTCACCAGCATCATCGCGAAGCGGCCGTAGGTGAATGGATTCATCAGATGGCGCATGTACCACAACGTCTCCAAGCCCCGGGTCATCGTCCGAACCTTTCGCCGGAACTCGGCCCGCAGCGACCGGGTTCGCGGCACGAGGCAGATCGCGTCAGGGACGGACACGGATCGAAACCCATGAGCCCGGGCGATCATCGGCGAAGCGAAGTCCCGACTCAGCGCCTCCGGGAAAATCGAGTCGAACAGGTCTCGTCGAATCGCGAAGAAACAACCACTCGCCCCGACGATCGAGTGGAAGTCGGTTTCGAGATCGCGAAGCCACATCTCGTAGGACACGTAGCTCGACTCGTCGGTGTTCGCTCCGCCGACGCCGAGACCGGTGCTGATATCCCGGCCCGAGGCGACCCCAACCGCCGGATCGTGGAGCGCCCGAGCCAGAGCCTTGATGGCCCCGGACTGAACTCGGATGGTGGCATCGGTATTGACGACGACCGATCCGCGGAGGCCGGCGCCAGCGGCGTTTTCCGCCGCGGTCTTGCCGCTCCGTTTGCCCATCCGAATCAGCCGGACCCCGCGGTCGGCGAAACCCCGAACAATCTCATCCGAGCGATCCGTGGAATGGTCCGAAATCACCAGGATGTGGCGCCGCTCGGGCGGGTAGTCCAGAGTCAGGATCGACTCGAGGGTTTCGGCGATCGACCGTTCCTCATTGTAGATCGGGACGATGATCGTGAGCTCGGGCCAGGTCGGGGGATCCGTCAGCGGCGGGCGACGCCGGCCTCGGGTCAGCAGCCACAACAGCGCCGGATAGCCCGCGTAGGCGTACCCGAACAGCAGGGCCGGAGCGAGAAACAGAACCAATCCCAGAGTCCTCACCGCCCGACCTCGCGATAAACCGCCTCGTATTGCGCCACCCAACGCTCGACGCCGAAGTCTCTCTTCACTCGCTCCCGTGCCAGCTCCGCCCGGCGGGCGGCTTCATCGGGACGACCGAACACCTCCTCGAAGGCCCGAGTCATCGGTGCCGGGACCTCCGGAGGAACGAGCCACGCCTCTCGCTCCGAAACCACGTCGGGAATCCCACCAACGGCGGTCGTCACGATCGGCACCCCCGCCGCCGCGGCTTCGAACAAGACCATGGGCGTGCCCTCGGTCTTCGAGGAAATGGCGAAACAATCGAACGCCGGAAAGACTCGCGCCGCGTCGATGACGCCTTCGCACCAGGCGACCCGTCCCGGTCCCAGAACGGTGGCCGCGAGCGACTCCAGCGAGGCGCGAGCGGGGCCTTCCCCCACGATCGCCAGGACGACCGGGCGAGCCAGACCACCGACCGCCCTGATGAGCATCGCGAGGTCCTTCTCCGGGGCCAACCTTCCCACGAAACCGATCACCGGGCCATCGGCCGGCAAACCCAGTGCCGCCCGGCCCTCCCGACGGGACAGCAAGTCAGTGCGAAAGGCGTGAGCGTTCTGGATCGTGGTGAGGCGAGAAGCAGGCACGCCGCTTGTCGCCAGCCGCTCCGCCACCGAGGCCGATACCGCCACGACCCGCCCGAACCCGCGCAGCGCCCGCACCTGCACCCACTCGTACAGCCGGTTCTTTCGGTCCCCACCAGTAAACCCATGCACCGTGCTCACTAGGGGGCACCCGAGCCGGCCGGCCACCCATCGCCCGATGACGTCAGCCCGATATCCATGGGTGTGGACGATCGGTCGAGTCGTGGTCTCCAAAGCGGCCGCTACTAATCGAGCCTCCCGCCAATACGCCCGCCCCTGTCCGGGAATGGTTTGGACGGGAATTCCGCGCTGGCGCAAGGCGGTCAGAAAGGGGTCTGAAGCAGGTCCATCGATCACCGACACGACTCGGGCCGGGGCACCGCAGGCCCGTTGGGCGGCGACCAAGCTCCGGACGACGGTCTCGAGCCCTCCCACAGCGGCTGGGGCCAAGAGATGGGCGACTTCGGCATTGGCGGAGACATTCCCCATTCAGCCCAACCGTTGCCTCAAGGCCGCACTATCCGTTGCATCGACGCATCACTCCGGTTTTAGCTGTGTTGTCCAGACCGCACCGCGTGCGCCGTCGCACCGGCGCGAGCGTCCACTTAGTTTGTCGGGGACCTTCCAGCCAAACCCGTGCCCTCGGAGGGGTTTCGCCCCCCTCAAAGTTGACCGGAACTGGCTTCGGCGGCAACGCGCGCGACCAACGAACTGGGGATGCAATTGGACATGAGATCGGACAAGTCAGGGTCGAGGACGATTCTCTGGCTCTGGGTTTGGGTCGCTGCCGGCGCCGGGGTTACCACGGCGATCGGAATGGGTTTTGCCCGGTTCGGCCTCCATCACTTCGTCCACGAGAGCCCCCATCTGGTGTGGACGGCGGCGGTGGCTTACGCGATCTTCACGGCCCCCCTGGCTGTCGCCGCTCAAATCGCCAAGCGGTGGCTCGGCGATCGGGCCGACGCCCTCGCGCTAATGACCATGGTGGCGATGGCGGGGTTCGGGGTATTGCTCAACGTTCGGCGAATTCATCACGCTGCTCTCGCGTTGATCGCCCTCGGCGTCGGGGTTCAGATTGCCCGACTGTTCCGCCGTCACCGCCAGCGAGCAATGTCCATCGTGTACCGAAGCACCCCGATCTTCGTGGGCCTCCTGGTGATCGGGGCGATGACCGTCGTGGGACGACGGACCTTGGGGGAACGACGAGCACTGGCCGCGCTGCCGCCGCCCGACGGGTCATTGCCGAACGTGCTCCTGCTGGTGCTCGATACCGTTCGATCCTTCAGCCTGAGCGCCTACGGATTCCCGCAGCCAACTTCGCCCGCGCTCGAACGGCTCGCCGCCGAGGGCGTTCTGTTCGAGCAGGCGTACTCGTCATCGTCGTGGACCCTTCCGTCGCACGCGAGCATGATGACGGGCACCTGGCCGCGACAGAACGGGGCCAGTTGGACCGTTCCCCTGGACGGGCGCTTTGGCACTCTCGCCGAAGCGCTGTCTCGCCTCGGGTATCGAACCGGGGGCTTCATTGCCAACACCCATTACACCGGCGCCGGCTCGGGGGTCGAGCGGGGCTTTTCGCACTACTCGGACTGGGTCATCTCTTTGCCGATGATCCTCCGGAGCGTCGAGATGGGTCGGCTGCTCCTCGACCACGAGCGAACCCTTCGGCTGTTTCGTCGTTATGCGTATTTCGACCGACGCCTGACTCCGTCCGTCACTCGCTCCTTCCTCGAATGGAAGAACCGAGATTCCGGCCGTCCTTTCTTCGCCTTTCTGAACGTCTTCGATGCCCACGCCGCCTACGATCCGCCGGCCCCGTTCGATAGCCTCTTCGGCGCCCGCGACCGGCGGCTCAAGGCGGACCTGGTGAACGACGGGCAGTGGCCCGCGGACGAGGTGGCTCGACATCAGCGGGCCTATGAGGGCTCGATCGCCTACCAAGACAGCTGGCTGGCGGAGATGTTCGCCGAGATGGCCCGGGATGGTAGCCTCGACCGGACCATCGTGATCGTCACCTCCGATCACGGCGAGGAGTTCTTCGAGCATGACTTGATGGGGCATGGCCTGTCGCTCTACCCAGCGACGGTGCGGGTCCCGTTGCTCATTCGGTATCCTCCGAAAATTGGTCGGCTTCGAATCGGCGATGCCGTGAGCAACCGAACGATTCCCAGCACGGTTTGGGATCTGGTCGGGGCCGCCGGCCCTTCGCCGTTCCCGGGGCGGTCGCTCGGGGGGTTCTGGGACACCGGTGGGCAGGGGGGCCACTCGATCGAGCCGGTGTTGATCACGATTGATCATGCCCCCAACCTGCCGCACGCCTACCCGGTGAGCGACGGACCCCTGATTTCGGTCGTCGAATCGGGCTTTCAGTACATCGTGGACAGCAAGGGGCGGCGGGAACTCTACCCCATCGCCTCCGATCCGGCCCGCCGACCGAATCTCGCCGCCGATTCGAGCTACCGGCCGGTGCTCGAGCGGCTGGTGTTCCTGGCCGACTCGATGACCAAGGAACCCTGACCCGGATGGTCCCAGTTCGGTGGCTGGCCGCCTTCGTCGGCGTCGCGATGATCGGAGTCGCCCTTGGGCACCCCGACTTGCGCGACCCCGAAGGGCTGCTCCGAGGCCTCTCGGTGCTCCCCGGGGCTGCTGGCATCGGATTGCTGCTGATCGGCCTCGCGCCGCGCGACCTCGTCCGTTCCGCCTGGTGGCTCGCGGCTTCATTGATTGGCGCGGGGGCCGCGGTTCAACTGGCGGAAGCGGGGCCGGCGGTCCGATACCAGCATTACTTGCCTTGGAGCGAGCTGACCACCCGGCCATTGGCTTTGGCTTTGGTGATGGGGCACTTCCTCGTGGTTGGCGTGGGGGCGGTGCGGATCCTGGCGCCGGCCCTCGTGGCGATGGTCCGTCGCTTTGGCGCCCTCCGGTCGGCGGTGCTCGTCGTCCTCCTCCTCGGGGCGGCGGCCACGGTTTCCCGGGATCTCGATCGTTACGCCGGCGAGATGGCCCTGGCGATCCTGATCCGACTGAGCCAGCTGGCCAACGTGGCGTTGGTGGTGGCTTGCCTCCCGATCGAAAGGCGGCTGGCGATCGGCCGATGGGCGGAGCGAGCGTTAGGCGCGGTCGACGACGCCGAGGGATCGGGCCGGTGGGCACCTGGGTTCGCCTGGCGCCTGGCGGGTTTCACCACCGTCCTGACGGCGTTCCTGAGCTTCGCCGTCTACGAGCGGCACCCCCACGTCCCCGACGAATATCACTACATCTGGCAAGCCCGGTACCTGGCCCACGGACTGCTGGCGTTGCCGATACCTCCCGCGCCGCGAGCTTTCGACATCTTCTTGACGGGGTTCGAGACGCGCGGCTGGTACAGCGTGGTGCCACCGGGCTGGCCCGCCATCTTGTCGATCGGGGCTCGGTTCGGACTCGAGTGGCTGGTCAATCCGATCCTCGCCGGGCTCAACGTGGTGCTCGCAGATCGGGTGCTGTCGGGCGTGGTCGGTCCTCGAACGGGGCGCCTCGCCGGGCTCCTGCTGGCCGCCGCCCCGTGGCATTTCTTCCTGGGAATGAGCTACATGCCCCAGATCGTGACCGTCAGCCTGTTTTTGGCGACGGCCTGGTGCATCGTCAAAGCTCGAGCGAGCGACCAAGCGCGCTGGGGCTGGATCGGCGGCTTCGCGCTCGGAGCCTTGGCGATCGTCCGACAGCTCGACGCGATGATCGCCGCCGCCAGTCTCGGTCTCTGGGCGATCGGTCTCGGCGGCCGGCGCCTGCGCCTGGGAGCCACGGCCGGCATGGTGCTGGGCTCTTTGGCGGTGGCGGCGGTGATCCTCCCGTACAATCGGTACTTCACGGGGCAGGCGTCCGTCTTTCCGATCATGGCCTATAGCGACCAGCGACTGGGGCCGGGGGCGAACGCGTACGGATTCGGCAAGGACCGCGGAATGGGTTGGGAAATGGACCCCAACCCCGGACATAGCCCCATCGACGGGATGATCAACACCAATCTCAACCTGTCGGCCACCGAGCTCGACTTGTTTGGCTGGGCGTCGGGTTCGCTCTTCCTCGCGATCTTCTGCCTTCTCGTCGGCTCCTGGACCCGGGTGGATCGGGCGCTGACTGGCCTCCTCGTCTTGATTTGGGCCGCCTACTTTCTCAACTACTTCAGCGGGGGGCCCGACTTCGGGGCCCGCTACTGGTTCCTGATGCTGATGCCGCTGATCGTCTTGACCGCACGGGGGGCCACCCGGCTCGGGAGCCTCCTTGCCGACGTCGCTGGGCCGTCCCGGCCGGTCGCGGCAAGCCACGGGGCTGCCCTCGCGGGGCTCGCGACCTTGGTCATCGGCGCGGCCGTCGTCTACACGCCGTGGCGATCGATCGACAAGTACCGCCATTTTCGGGGCATGCGACCGGACATTCGGGCCCTGGCGGCGCACGATCGGTTTGCGAACGGCTTGGTGCTGATCAACGGCAGGGCGGTTCCCGACTACGCGAGTGCGGCGGTCTACAACCCCCTGGACTTTTCCACCAACCAGCCGATCTACGCCTGGAATCGCGACTCCACGGTTGCCGGCGAGCTGCGAGCCGCCTTCCCCGATCGGACCGTGTGGCTCCTCGACGGCCCGACCGTGACCAAATCCGGGTACCGAGTAGTGGCGGGGCCGGTGAAGCCCGGCGAACCTCTCCGTTAGGCAGCCGTGCCCCCCTCGTCTGGCCCGATCCGCAGCGTCGTCCTGGGAGCGACCGGATTCATCGGCCGGTGGGTGGCCCGGGTCCTGTCGGAACGCGGGGACGCGTCCTGGCTGGTGGCCCGCGACCCCGACCGCGCCCGATCGCTGCTCCCCGAGTATGGCGCCGCAGGCCAGGTCGTCGGCTTGGACGTGCTCCAGACCGCCGACCTCGCAAGGCTCCTCCGAGACACCCGGCCGCACGTGGTATACAACCTCTGTGGCTATGGGGTAGACCGCGGCGAGCGGGATCCCGCGATCGCGACGGCCGTCAACACCGAGTTGGTTCGCTCGTTGGTGGCCTTGATCCCCGAGCGCCGGGAGCAAAGCTGGGGTGGCCTGGCGCTGATCCACGCCGGTTCGGCCCTCGAGTACGGTGAGATCGACGGCGACCTAGACGAGGACACCGCGCCCAATCCAACGACACTGTATGGGCGAACCAAGCTCGCGGGGAGCGACGCCATTCGCGATGCGGCCAGTCGGGGATCGATTCGGGCGACGGTGGCTCGGCTGTTCACGGTCTATGGCCCCGGCGAGCACGACGGCCGCCTGTTGCCCACCCTGATGGCGGCAACAAAGGATCGGCTCCGCATCCCCCTGTCGCGGGGTGACCAGCTTCGCGATTTCACCTACGTCGGCGACGTCGCCGAGGGGCTCCACCGGCTGGCACGGTGTCCCAGCGGCGTTCCCGCCGTTCTCAACTTCGCCACCGGCACCTTGATCTCGGTGTCGGACTTCGTCGGGGAGGCCAGCGCTATCCTCGGGATCGACCGCAACCGGCTCGGGTTTGGCGACCTCCCCGCTCGGCCCGAGGAAATGCGCCACTCGCCGGTGACCGTGGACCGCCTGGAGCGGGTCCTTGGGTGGCGACCCCGAACCACACCAGCCCAGGGCATTCGGCTGACGGCGCACTTTTCCGGCGACGTCGATCTCCCCCACCATCGGGCCTGAGGCGAGCTCGGTCCAACGAGTTTAAGTTATTGAATACCAGCTAGTTACGTAGATGTTGTCAGGGAGCGGCTGGCTCGGTTGTGGGGGCCGGCCGGGGGCTCGAATACCCGGGGATACAGGGCACCCTTCTTGCGGCTTTCCGTCGGGCAACCCAACAGCATCGGTTGCCAACCTGACCCCCCTCCCATCGAACGCTGGGCGTCGATTGGTTGACTGAGGCTGGGGGGGGTCGGATAAGCATTTCGTCAACGCGGCGCGTACATTTCGGCAACCAGTCGGAGGCCCCGAGTGCGAGTCTATTTGGCCGATCTCGGCCACAACCAACTCACCTTCAGCTCCGACATCTATCCGATCTCGGTGGCGAACTGCGTCGCCTACGCCCGAGCCTATCTCAAGGCTCCGTTCCCGGTCGATTTCAGGATCTTCCGCGAGCCTGAGGACTTGAAGGCGGCGCTCGACGCGGCGCCGCCGGCGGTGCTCGGGTTCAGCAGCTACTCTTGGAATCACGAGTTATCGCTCCAGTTCGCTCGCTACGCCAAAAGGCGATGGCCGGCGATCGCGACGGTTATGGGGGGACCCAACTATCCGCTGACGGCCGAGGTCCAGGAGAGTTGGCTTCGTCAAATGCCGGAGATCGACGTGGCCGTGCGGGGGCCGACTTACGAGGGAGAACGGGCGTTCCTCTCGTTTCTCCAGCGGCTGGTCGACGTCAAGGGAAGCCTCACCGACTTGATGAGCGAACCGGTAGCAGCCTGCCACTGGATCGATCGGCGGGCGGGCACCTTCGTTCGGGGACCCGATGTGCCCCGGATCCTCGATCTCGACGAGATCCCTTCGCCCTACCTGACGGGGCTGATGGACCCCTACTACGCGACCGGCTACTTCCCGATGTTGCAGATCGCGCGGGGTTGCCCGTTCACCTGTCAGTTCTGCAACTCGGCGGTCAAGGAGAACAGCAAGGTCTTCGCGCACTCGGTGAAGAACGTTTCCGACGACCTCCTGCACATCGCCGAGCGGGTCAAGCCGGAAGAGCCGGTCTGCTTCGCGGACGACAACTTCGGGATGTACGAGCGCGACGAGGAGGTCGCCGATTACATCGCCTACCTCCAGGATCGCTTCGGCTGGCCCAAGTACATCCGCACCACCACCGGAAAGAACCGAGCCGATCGGATCATCAAGGTGATGCGTAAGGTCCGGGGTACGCTCCCGATGACTTCCGCGGTGCAGTCGTTGAACCCCGTCGTGTTGGAGAACATCAAGCGATCCAACATCAGCTTGGACGCCTACGCCGAGATTCAAAAGGAGGTCCAGGCCCAGGGAATGCAGGCCTACGGCGAGCTGATCCTCAGCATGCCGGGTGAGACCAAGGAATCGTTCATGGCGGCGGTTCGGGACTTGATGGCCAGCGGCGTCAAGCGAGTTTCGGCCCACCAGCTGATGTTGTTGCACGGCGCTCCATTGTCCAATCCCGATAGCCGTCAGCGATTTGGCCTCAAGACCAAGTGGCGGGTCGTGGCCCGAAACGTCGGTGACTATCTGGGCGAGCCGGTCGCCGAGCTGGAAGAAATGGTCGTGGAGACGCCCACGTTCAGCTTTGACGAGTACTTGGAAGCTCGGGTGTTTCATCTCCTATTGACGACGTTCTTCTACGAGGGGAATCTCGAAGAAGCCTTTCGGTACGCCGAGCACCACGGCATCAGCGCGTTCGACCTGATCGTTCGCCTGCAGGAGTCGTTGGACACCGCGCCGGCGGCGTTTCGGAAGGTGGTCGACGAGTTCGTCGTCGAAAGCCGCGCCGAGCTGTTCGACAGCGCCGAAGAGTGTCGGGTCTGGGCGAGAGAGAACTTCGCCGGCCTGGTGAGCGGCTCGATCGGCGGGAACTTGCTGAGCAAATATTCGATGCTGGGGCGGTTCTATACGGCCCAAGAGTCGATCGATTTCCTCGAAGGCGTGATCCGAGCCGCCCTGGACGACAAGGGCAACCCGGCCGACCCCGAGGCTCTCCGGAGCGTAATGCACTATCTCCGGTGCGTCGTTCTCCATGCCCCGTTCGGGAGCACCATCGACGAGACTCCAGCGTGGACCACTCATTTCGACGTCGAATCGTGGATGAACGAGGGGTGCCAGCGCGAGCTCGAGGGTTACCGGTTGGACCAGCCGGCGACCTACCTGACGGAGGTGCCGGCTGAGCGCAAATCGGTGATCCGAACCCGGATCGAGACTTTCGGCGAAAGCCCTTCGGGCCTCGGCAAGTTCACCCGGACCATGTTCGCCCGGGATCTTCGCCGAACTTTGGTGCCGGCCCTCGTCGGGGAGCCGGCGATCGCATGACCGAGGGGTCCGCCCAACGCGCCGGGGAGGCGAAGCCCGACCTCTCCTTCGTGATGCCGTGCTACAACGAGGAGGAGGCGATCGGCTACACGATCCCGGCGTTGGTGTCGGCGTTCGCGGCCCGAGGGCTCCACCTCGAGTTGGTCGCCGTCGACAACGGTTCCACCGACGGCACCGGCGTGGCGATCGCCGAATTGGCGCAGCGATACCCCACCATCGTCCCCTTCCGAGTCGAGGTCAACCAGGGATACGGATGGGGGGTGCTCCAGGGGATGACTCGGGCCACGGCGTCGTGGGTCGGGATCATTCCGGCCGACGGCCAAGTCGACGCCGAAGACGTCGTTAGGCTCTTCGAAGCGGTCCGGGCGACCAACGAAAACGCCATCGGCAAGGTCCGGCGCCGCTTCCGAATGGACGGTCTCCTCCGGAAGGTGATCTCGACGGGTTACAACGTTTTTGTGCGGATCCTCTGGCCGAAGCTCGGGTCGATCGACGTCAACGGCAGCCCAAAGCTCATTCCCCGCCGGGTCATCGATGCGATGGGTCTGGAATCGAAGGATTGGCTCCTCGACCCCGAGATCATGGTGAAGGCCCACCGGCTGGGAATTCGCGTCGTCGAGCTGAACGTTTTCGCTCGGATGCGGAGCGCGGGTCTCTCGAACATTCGGGCCTCCACCTGCTTCAGCTTTTTCGGTCGACTGCTCAAAGCCAGGGTCGGCGGGGCCTGGAAGCCCCCGGGCCCACTGGCCGGAGCCAGCGGGAAGGTGCAGTCGGGCCGGGCCCACTCTGGCGCCGCGGTCCCGTAACGCGACTCCGAAGGTGGCGCCTGCCGGCTTGAGTCTTGCACACGCACCGGTATTCTCGGCTGCCGTCGTGACCTGAAACCGTCGGACCTACGAGCCAACCCCAGGGGATGAGAAACACGATCGATCCGCAGGCCGCCAGTCACCCCGGTTCCCATCGGGTGAGGACCCAGTGTCGGGCTTGCGATCAAGCGCGGCTCGCGCGGTTCCTCGAGCTGGGTCCCCAGCCGCTCGCCAACGCGTTTCTCCGGTCGCCCGAGGAGTTCGGCATCGAGGCACGGTATCCGCTGGATGTCTACCTGTGTACCCACTGTGGCTTGGTCCAGTTGGTGGATGTCATCGATCCCGAGCTGCTCTTCCGAGACTATGTGTACGTGACGGGTACCTCGAGCACCATCGCCGAGCATAACCGCCGCTACGCGGAGACGGTCGTCGATTTCCTTCGGATCGGCGGCGACGATCTGGTGGTGGAGGTGGCGAGCAACGATGGGAGCTTGCTGGCATGCTTCGGGGCGCTGGGTGTTCGGACGCTGGGCGTCGAGCCTGCCCGCAACATCGCGGCGTTGGCCCGTGGCAAGGGGATCGAAACGATCGATGAGTTCTTCTCGGAGGCGTCGAGCCGGCGGATTCGGAGCCGGTTTGGTCCCGCGCGAGCGGTCATCGGCAACAACGTCCTGGCCCACGTGGACGACACCCAGGATTTTCTCCGGGGCGCCCGACAGCTGTTGGCGCCGGGCGGGCTGGTGGTCATCGAGGTCCCCAGCCTCTCCGAATTCGTCGACCGGCTGGAATACGACACGGTCTATCACGAACATCTCTGCTACTTTTCGGTGACGGCGCTGATGCGTTTGGCGGAGAGTGTCGGCCTGTCGGTGGTCCGGATCGACCGCCAGCCGGTTCACGGCGGTTCGATTCGGATGTACGCCGCCGACCGTGACTCGGTCACCGAGCACTCGCCGTCGGTGCGGGCGTTGGCCGACCGAGAGGCCGCCGAGGGGCTGACGACGCTGCCCCGGTTTCTGGGGTTCGCCACCGAAGTCGCGGCGCAGCGCGAGGAACTGATCCGGCTCCTCCGCCACTTGAAGGCTACCGGGAAGAGGGTGGCGGCCTATGGAGCGCCCGCCAAGGGCAATACCCTCCTCAACTACTGTGGAATCACGCCTGAGTTGGTCGAGTACACCGTCGATCGCAACGCCTTGAAGATCGGGACCTGGACGCCTGGAAGTCATCTCCCGGTTCGTCCGTACGAGACCCTGGCCACCGACGCCGTCGACTACCTTCTCATCCTCGCTTGGAACTTCGCGGAGGAGATCATGGCCCAGCCCCAAGAACGCGCGTTCCACGAACGGGGCGGCCGGTTCATCTTGCCGCTGCCGATGCCCAAGGTCGTCTGAGATGCGAGTCGTGATCCTGGCGGGCGGGCGGGGGACTCGCCTGGCCGAAGAGACCGGTACCCGACCGAAGCCGATGGTGGAGATCGGGGGCTACCCGATCATTTGGCATTTGATGAACGTCTACGCCAGTCATGGCCACCGCGACTTCCTGATCGCCTGCGGCTACAAGGGGGAGATGATCAAGGAGTATTTCCATCTCTATGCCTTGCACCACAACGACTACACGATCGATCTCAAGACGGGCCGACACGAGGTGATCAACCAGCACCCCCTCGACTGGCGGGTCGGATTGGTGGACACTGGTCTCGACACGATGACCGGAGGACGGATTCTTCGGATGAAGCCCCTGATCGGCGACCACCCTTTTCTGGCGACGTATGGCGACGGCCTCGGCGACATCGACATCGCCAAGTTGGTCGCCTTCCATCGGGCCCACGGCAAGCTGGCCACGGTGACGGCGGTCCGTCCACCGTCGCGGTTCGGTGATCTTCGGTTCGAGGACGACCTGGTGCGCGAGTTCACCGAAAAGCCGCAAACCGGCGAGGGGTGGATCAACGGCGGTTTCTTCGTGCTCGAGCCGCAGGTCTTCGACTATATCGCGGGCGATTCGACCAGCCTCGAGCGAGAGCCGCTGGCGCGATTGGCGGAGGAAGGCCAATTGGCGGCTTACCGGCACCATGGGTTCTGGCAGCCCATGGACACGATTCGTGAACGGCAGTTCCTGGAATCGCTCTGGTCGGCGGGCTCGGCGCCCTGGAAGGTGTGGCCATGACGTTTTGGGCCAACCGCAACGTCTTCGTCACCGGGGCGACCGGGTTGCTCGGGTCGACGTTGGTCGAGGAGTTGGTGGCTCGTCAGGCGGCGGTCACCTGCCTGGTCCGCGACTGGGTCCCGACGAGTCGGCTGGTGACCGACCGACTGCTCGACCAAGTGCAGGCGGTCCGGGGGGAGCTCGAGGATTTCGATCTCTTGGTCCGAGCGCTCAACGAGTACGAAATCGACACCGTCTTTCACGTCGGAGCGCAAACCATCGTGGGCACGGCGGCCCGGTCCGCGATGTCGACGTTCGAGGCCAACATTCGGGGGACCTGGAATCTGCTCGAGGCTTGTCGGCAGGTGCCGAAGCTCATCAAGCGAATCGTGGTGGCGTCGAGCGACAAGGCATACGGCTGTCACGACAAGTTGCCTTACACCGAGGAGGCGCCGCTCCAGGGACTCTATCCCTACGACGTGTCCAAGTCGTGTGCCGACTTGATCACGATGTCGTACTTCCACACCTATCGGTTACCGGTGGTGGTCACCCGGTGCGGCAACCTCTTTGGTGGTGGAGACCTCAACTTCAATCGCCTGATTCCTGGCACGATTCGATCGGTCCTCGGCAACGAGCGGCCCATCATTCGCAGCGACGGGACTTTCGTGCGCGACTATTTCTACGTTCGCGACGCGGCCGATTCATACTTGGCGTTGGCCGAGCGGGCGGCCGAGCCGGGATTCGTGGGGGAAGCTTTCAATTTCGGCAACGAGACCCCGCTCTCGGTCGTCGAGGTGGTCGATCGGATCCTGGTGCGACTGGCTCGCACCGACCTCACCCCGATCATCCTGAGCGAGGCGACCCACGAGATCCCTCGCCAGTACCTCGATTGCGGGAAAGCTCGGCGGCTCCTCGGCTGGGCTCCCAAGTTTGCGTTCGAGGAGGGCCTCGACCAGACGATCGCCTGGTATCGCCAGCACTTCGGGCGACCCGGCGCCGGATGACGGCGGGCGAGCGGCTGGTGCCATGTTAGGCAGATTGTCACTCGCCGATCTGGTCTGTCCCCAGTGTCAGGTCGGATTGGTCGCGGCCGGGGCGGAGCTCGAGTGCGGGGGTTGCGGTCGCCACTATCCGATCGTGGCCGGGATCCCCGATCTCCGGCTGAGCGAGGGACCTTTCATCTCCAACGCGGACGACCGGGTCAAGGCGAGCCGCATCGCGGAGCGGGCGCGGACGGCGTCGTTCGCCGAACTGGTCGCGCACTACTACGAGCTGACGCCGGAGGTGCCGACCTCCGATCGGGCCCGGTTCACCTCGTCGATGCTCGGAGGCGTCGAGCGCTCGGCGCATTGGCTCGAGGTCTTCTCGGGACTGACGCCGTGGAACGCCGCGGGTCGGCTGGTCGACGTCGGCTGCGGTACTGCTCCGATGCTGGCGGCGGCGCGCCCCGGCGGAGAGTTGGTGGGCGTGGATATCGCGCTTCGATGGCTGGTCATCGCGAGGAAACGGCTCGAGGAATCGGGGATCGAGGCCACCTTGATCTGCGCCAACGCCGAGTCGCTTCCCCTGCGGGCGGCCTCGGCGAGCGTCGTCACGATGGACTCGGCACTCGAGCATGTCGCCGGCCAGGAGGCGGCTGCCCGAGAGGTATTCCGAGTCCTCGCGCCGGGCGGCGTGTGGCTGGTGGCGACCCCCAACCGGTGGGCCTGGGGCCCGGATCCGCACATCGGTGTTCCCTTCGGCGGTTACCTGACATCCGGGATGGCCGCGAGGATCGCCCGATGGCGACGAGCGCTTCCCCCGGTCCGCCGACTGTTGGGAGCCCGGTCGCTCCGACGGTTGATGCGAGCGGCGGGGTTCGGCTCGGTGCGAATCGTCGCCCCGCCGATCGGTGCCGCTCAGCGGGCCCGGTTGAACACGGTGGGTCGGATAGTCATCGACGTGATGAACCGGTTCGTCCGCCATCCGATCGGGGATCGCGCGCTCCAAGCCGTGGGGCCGCTGTTGGCAGCCGCCGGACGGAAGGCCTGACCATGGCTGGCAGCGGGGCGAACCGAGAGGTTCTGGGCCCAAGGAGCGGACGGTGAGGTCGCTGGCATTGGTATCCCGCTCAACCGGTCGGGAGGTGGTGTCGTGATCGAAGAGTTCATCGACGACGAGCGGGGACCCCTGGCCGCCGCGGTGTCGGTCGTTATCCCGGCCTTGAACGAGGCAGCTCACGTCGCGGAGCAAGTGCGCGCCGTCGACGAGGTGATGAAGACCTCGGGGTGGGAGTACGAAATCCTGGTCGTCGACGATGGCTCGACCGACGCCACCGCCGAGCAGGCGGCGTTAACCGGGGCTCGCGTGCTTCGCCGCCGCGTGAACGCCGGATACGGTGCCGCCCTCAAGCTCGGGATCCAGAACGCCAAGCACGGCTGGATCCTGATCACCGACGCCGATGGCACCTATCCCACCGCCGCGATTCCGTCGTTGCTGGCGATCGCGAGGGCCAACGCGATGGTGGTGGGCGCCCGGATCGGCGCCACGGTCGAGATACCGCTGGCCCGCCGGCCGGCGAAGGCTGTCCTTCGGTGGCTGGCGAGTTATCTCGGCGAGCAGCCCATCCCCGACCTGAACTCCGGCCTCCGGCTGATGCGCAAGGACTTGGTGCAACGGTACGAGCACCTCCTCCCCAACGGTTTCTCCTTCACGACCACGATCACGCTGGCGTCGATTTGCAACGGCCACCCAGTGGCCTACGTCCCGATCGACTATCACACCCGGCTGGGGGAAAGCAAGATTCGGCCCCGGCATGCGTACGATTTCACCCTCCTGATTCTCCGCACGATCGTGTTCTTCAACCCGCTCAAGGTCTTCATCCCGATGGGCGCGATCTTGGCCACCGTGGGCGTCGTCAAGTTCATCTACGATCTGTATCGGGACAACCTGTCCGAGACGGCGGTGCTCGGGATCCTTGGAGCGCTGATCGTCTGGGCCGTGGGCCTCCTCGCCGACCAGAACGCTCGGATCGCGATGCGGCGATGAAGCTCTGGATGAAAGTCGCGGTCAGCGTCGGTCTCCTGGCGCTGTTGTTCGCGGTGATCCCGTGGAGCGACCTCAGGGAGGGGCTCGCCCGGTTGCCGCCCGGCCTCTGGGCCCTGGTGCTGCTGGGCTTCATCGCCGGCCACCTCGTGGGGGTGTTCAAGTGGCGGCTGTTCATCAATGCCGGTCGGGCCGCGCTGCGGGCCGTCGACGCGGTCCAGTGCTACGAGGCGGGCCTGTTCGCCAATCTGTGCCTCCCAAGCATCGTCGGTGGCGACGTCCTCCGCATCGCAATGGCGGGCTCGTTCACCAGCCGCCCCGAGGCGGCGCTGTGGGGTGGGGTGCTCGATCGGGTGACCGACGTGGCGTCCTTGGCCATTCTCGTGACCGGTGGCGCCCTGCTGGCCGGCAGCTCGCTGCCGGGCATGGGAGGCGAGCTCCTTCTGGTGGCGATCGTGCTGGCCGGGTTTGCCACCATGGTGGCCGCGCCGTTCGTGCTGCGAAGGCCTCTGGTGAAGTGGCCCCGGAAGCTTCGCCGGCCGATCGGGCGGAGCCTGGTGGCGATCCGCCGTCTCTCCCGGGAGCCGGGCACCGCGGTCGCCGGCCTGGGGCTCTCACTGGTGATCCAAAGCAGCTTCGTCCTCCTCAACGCCGAGCTCGGCGCCGCCATCGGTGTCACGGTTCCGGTCGCGGTCTGGTTCCTGGTGTGGCCGCTCGCCAAGATCGCGAGCCTGATGCCGATCTCGTTGGGTGGACTCGCGGTGCGGGAGGCGAGCTTGGCAGCGCTCCTCGCCCCATTTGGAACGCCAATCGCCCTCGGGGTCTTGGCCTCGTTACTGTGGCAGACGGTGCTCATCGGCGGCGGGTTGGCCGGTGGCCTCACGTGGCTGGTGCTGGCCCAGCGTCGCTCGACTCGCAACCAACCGGTCCGGATTCGGCATGTCTGAGCCCCGAATCGTGATTCTCGGCGGCGGCCCGGCCGGCGTCGGCGCCGCCTTCAAGCTTCGCGAGCAGCGGCGTGCCGAGGTCACCTTGATCGAGCAAAGCCTGGTGGTCGGTGGCAACGCTGGGAGCTTCGAGGCCGGGGGACAGCGGCTCGACTACGGCAGCCATCGGCTCCACCCTTCCTGCGAACCGGCGATTCTGGCGGACATCGGCCGGCTCTTGGGAACGGACCTCCTGGACCGGCCGCGCCACGGTCGGATTCGGCTCCGAGGCCGCTGGATTCACTTCCCGCTCAAGCCCGCCGACCTGTTGCTCCGGCTCGACCCCGCGTTCGGGGCCGGCGTTGCCCGCGACATGGTGCTGAAGCCGTTCCGGGGGGCGACCCCCGAATCGGCGACTTTCGCGTCGGTGCTGATGGCCAACCTCGGACCGACGATCTGCAACGAGTTCTACTTCCCGTACAGCCGAAAAATCTGGGGCCGCGAGCCGATCGAGCTGTCCGCGACTCAAGCTCGCAGACGAGTGTCAGCCGGCTCGTTCGGGAAGCTGATCCGGAAGGTGCTGGCCGCCGTGCCCGGGCTGAAACCGCCCGGATCGGGGCGATTCTTCTACCCGCAGCGGGGGTTCGGCCAAATCAGCGAGGCCTATGCCGCCGAGGCAGCCCGGCTGGGCGCCGACCTCTGGCTGGGGTGGAAGGTGGTCCAACTGGATCCGCCGACCGCGAGCCGGGGCCGATGGCTGATCGGCGTCGAGCGGGAGGGGCAGCGACGAGAGCTGGAAGCTGATTACGTCTGGTCGACAATCCCGCTGACGACTCTGGCGGGAGCGATGCGCGCGGAGGTTCCCGCGGCGGTGACCGAGGCCGCCCGAAGCATCGATTATCGGGCAATGATCCTGATCTATCTCGAGTTGCCGGTGAGTCGGTTCACGGAATTCGACGCCCATTACTTCCCCGGCGCAAACATCCGGATTACCCGGCTGTCGGAGCCGAAGAACTACGCCAACCTCTCCGTGCCCGCTGACAGGACGACGCTGTGCGCCGAACTCCCGGCGTCGCCGTCCGATGCCTGGTGGACGGCGACCGACGCCGAAATCGGCAGGCTGGTTTCCGAAGACCTCGCGACCGCCGGGATTCCCTTGCCGGCGAATCCGGTGTCCGTCCGGACCCGGCGACTGAGGTACGCGTATCCGGTGTACTTGACCGGATACGAGGGGCCATTCGGGGTCCTCGACCAGTGGGCGGAATCGTTGCCCCGTTTCCTGAGCTACGGGCGCCAAGGCTTGTTCGCGCACGACAACACCCACCACGCGCTCTCAATGGCCTATTCGGCGGTCGAGTGCCTCGAGAATGGCACCTTCGACGCGGATCGCTGGCGCCAGTACCGCCAGCAGTTTGCCACCCACGTGGTGGAGGACTGATGAGCGCCGCGACCGGAGCCCTTTCGCGGCCGCAGCGCTGGTGCCTGATCGCTCTCCTGGCTATTGGGGCCCTCGTCCGGTTGTGGACGCTCGATGCCGATCCGCACCAAAGACTACAGCGCGGCTACATCTACGACGAGGGCGAGTACCAGAAGAACGCGAGACAGCTGGTGCTGTTTGGCCAGTGGCAGCTCGACGACTACAACCCGCAGACCCAGCTCGGTCCCGTCCACGCGGTCGCGCTGGCAGGGATCTATCGCGCCTTCGGAGTTGGATTGTGGCAGGCACGGTTACCCCAAGCCCTGGGCGGGATCCTCACGTGCGTCTTGATCTTCGTGCTGGTGCGGAGGGCCCTCGGCCCGACGATCGCCCTTTGGGCGCTGGCCTTCCACGCCATCGGATTCTTTGGCGTCGTCTACGAACGCTCCGGCTTTACCGACTCGATCCAGCTCCCCTTCATCGTCACGATGATCTTCTTCGGCGTGGCCGCGCTCGGATCACCGATCTATGGCGTTCTCGCCGGCGCAGCGGCGGCGGGCGCCATGCTGGCGAAACCGACTGCCGCGATCGTTCTGGTCATCGTCGCGCTGATTTGGGCTGCCGCCTGGATGGTCCAACGACGAGACCCAAGTTCGCCCTGGAAGGCGTCCGGCATCATCATGTTTGGCCTGGCGTTCGGGGTCATCGTCCTGATCGACGTCATCGTCGTCGTCATCCCGAACTGGTCGGAATTCGTGGGACTCTTCCAGATCGCTTCGGGAGGGGTGTTCGACAGTGGTTCCCGGGCCACCCAGTACGTCCGGACCACGTTCCTGCCGGTCGACGCCATCGGGATGGCCTCGACCGGATTCGTGGAAACCATGATCGGTCCGCTCGCGATCATCTTGCTGTTCGCAATCCGCCGTCTCTTGGGAACGGTCCCCCAAGCCATCTCGGTCGCCGAACGGACCTGCTGGATCTGGCTGGTGGCGGGCCTCGGGTACATGTCGATCCAGCGGTATCAACCGGATCGTCGGTTCTTGTTTCTGCTTCCCGCCGTGGCTGTGCTTTCCGCGGTTGCCATCGCGCTGTGGCGGGAGACCCAACCGCCCAGGCTGACTCGGTGGCGAACGGCCCTGACTGGGAGTCTGATCGGGGGGTTCGCCGGTTTCTATCTCGGGCTCGCTCTCGGAGGTCCGCTCCAGGAGTTGGCCGACTCTCTGGGACGACCGTTGAGCCTCGGATTCGTCCGAAGCGCGGTCTTTACCGTCGCCGTTTTGGCGGGGCTGGGGCTGGGGGCCCCGGTCGCGGGGATCCTGTCCCGCTGGGCGCCCCGGATTCCCATCGCGATCGTCGCCGTCGCGATCCTGGCGATCGACTTCAGCCGGGAAGCCTTGTTCCTGGCCCGTCCGACCTACACCCACCTGGCAGCCACCCGCTCGATCGCGGCGTTCGCCGAGGGATTGCCCGACGACGCTCGACACATCTTCGGTGGCGAGGCGAACACGATGGCAATCGCCAGCCGACTCATTGGGCACGGTCAGCATCAGACCGGTTCGGGAGACCCCGGAAGGACGTACCGCCCGGCGCTCTACACGGTGAGTTGGCAGGGCCGCCACGGCTTGGTGCCGCCCGACTCCGCTCCCGGGGTGAGTCCCAAGATGCCGTTCTGCCGATCGTTCGCGCTCAGCCCGGTCGCGGATTGGCACCGATTCCTGGTGGGGGTGTACATAAGAGAGGACTTGGTGGCCCGGTGCGCCGAGTGGACTCACTAGTCGTGACGGAGGCGGTTCGATGAAGCTTGGAGTCGTTGGGGCCGGCACCATCGGCCAGTTGCGCGCGGAGTCGATCCGGGGGCGGGCCGACCTGGCGCTCGTCGGGGTTGCGGACCCGGACCTCGCTCGAGCCACTGCGGCGGTCGCGGGAACCGGCGCCAAGGCGGCCGGCAGCGTTGACGAGCTGCTGGCCCTGCCGGCGCTCGATGCCGTGATCATCTCCTCCCCGGTGCAGTATCATGAAGAGGCCTGTCTCAAGGCGTTGGCGGCGGGAAAGCACGTGCTCTGCGAAAAACCGCTTTCCAACTCGCTCGATTCGTGTCGGCGGATCGTGGCCGCCGCCGACCGGAGCGGCCGGACGTTGGCGACCGGGTTCAACCATCGGTACTACCCCTCGATCAAGTATCTCAAGCAGGCGATTGACGAGGGAAGGATCGGGACGTTGAATCATGTTCGGGTGTTTGGCGGCCACGACGGCCTTCACAACTTTCGGGCGGATTGGCAGTTCAAGGGACCGCTGTCGGGCGGCGGAGCGATGATGGACGTCGGGATTCACATGACGGATTTGGCGCGATTCGTCGCCGGCGAGGTCGCCGACGTCTATGGATTCGCCGACAACCGAGTCTGGAACGTGGAAGACTCCGAGGACAACGCGGTCGCGGTGTTCCGGACCTCCAGCGGCGTTCCGATTCACTATCAGGCCACCTGGACCGAGTGGAAAGGCTACCGGTTTTTCGTCGAGGCGTACGGCGACCGCGGCATGGTGCGGGGCTACTACGCCCCGATGCAGAACCTCTTGATCACGACCGACCGGGTCGGCGGGCCCCGGAAGACGTTCCGCAAGTTCTATCCCGAGATCATGATCCGGGAAAAGCTGAAGAGTTGGACGTCGACGGCACTGCTTTCGTTCCGGGAAGAGTTGGCGGACTTCGTTCGGCTCGTCGGCGGCGACCGAGCGGTCGCGGTGGCGGACGGCTGGAGCGGGCTCCGAGCGGTGGAGATCGCCGACGCCGTGTACCGAAGCACCTTGACTCGCGAGGTCGTCCGCCTCGCTGCGCGATGAGAGCGCGATGACCCTCCGGAGCCGCCTCGCCTTCACCGTTGGCCTGGTGTACCTCCTTCATTTCGCGCCGAACGTGGTGCGGGAGACCTACCTCGCCGTCAGTCTCGGCGATCGGGCCTCACTCCGCGTCGACGAGTTCCTCGGACTCCATCCGGACCTGTTCGCGATCGAGGGTCGTGGGGGGTACATCAACAACAACCCGGGTGCGTCGTTTCTCGGGGCGATTCCCTACACGCTCGCCCGCCCCGCGATCGCCGCGGTGCTCGCCCTCAAACCAGAACTCAGCCAACCCAAGCCCGCGGCAACCTACGACGACCCTCGCCCCAATCGGACCAAGTTCCTCAACGCCGCCCGGGCTCACGGACTCGACGTCAAGCTCGGATTGGCAGCGGCGGCGATTCACGCCGGCTTGATGGTCCCGCTGGCCATCCTCGCGACTCTCGCGATCTTCTCCTTCGTGCGCTCGCGCACCGATGACGTGAAGTTGGCACTGGGCGGAGCGCTCCTCTACGCCTTCGCCACCCCGATCTTCTTCCGTTCGGCATTCCTCAATCAAAACGCCCTGATCGCCCATGGGGTTCTGTTCGGGTTTCTCGCGATGGCGTCGATCCGCGCCGATGACGCCGCACCGGTCCCCGCCAAGCCGCTCCTCGCCGCCGGCGCGCTCCTCGGCTGGGGGCTCCTGACGGACTACAGCGGGGCGCCCCTCCTCGTCGCCTTCGGCTGCTGGTCGCTCGTCAAGGGATTCAGGCGGGGCCGCGGTCGCGGGCTCGTGCGGGCGGGCGCTGTCTTTTCGCTGGGGGCGCTGGGGCCGCTGGCCCTGTTGTTCGGGTATCAGTGGGCAGCCTTTGGCCACCCTTTGTTCCCGGCCCAGGCGTACATGCCCGACACCAGCCTGAGCGTCAGGGGATGGCACGGGTTTTCGCTCCCGACTATGGAGCTCCTCTGGCGGAATCTGCTGGACCCGCGTTACGGACTTTTCGCCTTCAGCCCATTGCTCGCCCTGGCCCTGGTGGCGCCCTTCCGGCGACGACCGTCGCTGCTCACCCGCGAGGAGGTCTGGTTTGGATTCGCGGCCGCGGCGGCCCTCTGGCTGTTCAGCAGCGCCAACCAGTTCGGCTTGCTTCAGTGGAACACCGGGGTCCGGTATCTGGTCCCGGCCACGCCGTTGTTGTTCCTGATCGGGCTACCGGTGCTCGAGGGGCTCTCCCCGTTCTGGCGGTGGTCGTGGATTCTCTCGTCGATCGCCATCTCGTGGAGCGTCGCCATGGCCCGAGAGAGCGTCCCCACCTCACTGGCCCATATTCTCTTGGGAGGCTTCGAGTTGCCGTGGCTGGTGACCCTCAAGAAAACTGCCGGCGCCTACGCCCAATTTCTTTCCGAGGGAGCCTCGCCGAACGGGCTGTTTCTCTTCGCGGCCGTGGCGCTCTGGCTGGTCTGGCGGAACGCCAGTCGGGCGGGGGAAGCGAGCGGCTAGCGGCGATCCAAATAGGCGAGCACCAAGTCGGCCGCGCCGGCCGGCGACGTGACCCCCGTATCGATCGTGAGTTCCGGCTGATCGGGTGGCTCGTAGGGATCGTCGAGCCCCGTGAAGTTCTTGATCTCGCCCCGGCGCGCCTTCGCGTAGAGTCCCTTGACGTCCCGTCGTTCGCACTCTTCGAACGGCGTCGCCACGTAGACTTCGATGAACCGGCGGCACAACCCCCGAACGAACTGACGCGAAGCGCGGTACGGTGAGACCAGCGACGCCACCACCGTCACCCCGTGAGCCTCGAGCCGGCTGGCCAGGAACCCCACCCGTTTGATGTGGAGGTCGCGCTCCTGCTGGGTGAAGCCCGTCTGCGGGAACACGTCACGAATGGCGTCGCCATCGAGGTACTCGAGCGGATGGCTCCGGGCTCGGAGCCGCTCGACGAGGAGGGTGGCGATGGTGCTCTTCCCCGAACCCGACAGACCAGTGAACCAGATCACCGCTCCCCCGGGCGGGTCTTGCGCCGGCTCCGTCATGGCGACCCGGGCATCCACCCAATGACGAAGCTCGGATTCTTGAGATCGGGCTTGTTGTAGGTCAACGGCGAGGGATTCGGGACTCCCCAGGTGGCGTGTCTCCAGACACAATCCCCGGCCGCCACGTCCCACTCCATCGTGGGACCGAATCGCGGATAGAGGTCGGCACTGCCCTCGGCGACGAGGCAAAACTTCACCGAGCTTCCGGCCCGAATCCGGCGGCTCACCGGGACGTTCGCCAAGTACCGTTCCAGGTCATCCGAGGGGTGGGAGCGGCTCTCCACCACGATTCGATCATCGGCTGCCGGCTTGGTCGAGGCGATCCGCTCGGGCACCCCGCCCCCCCGGGAGCGCCACGAACCGATGCCCTCGCCTGCCACGTAGAGGACGTCCTCCGCCGGAGCGTAGACCATCCCCAGCACCGGGCGCCGGTCGCGGATCAGCGCGATGTTGACGGTAAACTCACCATTGCGGCGGATGAATTCTTTGGTACCGTCGAGCGGGTCGACCAACCAGAATTCGGCCCACCCTTGCCGGATCGCAAACGGCGGAATGGCACGCTCTTCGGAAACGATCGGAATGCCAGGAGTCCACTGCGTCAGAGAATCGACGATCACGACCTCGGCTCCGAGATCGGCGGCGGTAACCGGGCTGGCATCGGCTTTCGAGTCGACCACCACTTCAGAATGGTAATGGGACATCGCCACCGCCCCGGCGGCCCGACCCATGTCGGCGAGCCGGGTCAAGGCGGTTTGATCGATTGGACAGCTCACTTGCTCTTGAATAACGATCCGATCCGACGGGCGAGGCCAGTCACCTGGCGCCAGAAAATCATGATCGCTCCGCCGATCGCGGCGAACACCGAGGCCAGCGGCATTAGTTGGTCGGGACCGAGGTAAAGCATGGATCACCCCTGTAGCGTTGCGTTGTGTCGACCCGGCCCGTTCACCGAGCAAGTTCCGTGCTTCGGGACCCCCTGATGGCGGAAGCCAGCGGGCGGGTTCCGCCAAGCACCCAAAGACATAGGGCATAATAACTTACGCCCGCCAGAACGGCCAACTCCACTCGGGCCGGCTGGTACCATGTTAGCGCGACGGCCATGACCGCGGCAGCGATGAGGGGCCGAAGCCACGGCCCGATCCCGGGGATCCGACAGTCCACGCGCGGGGTGAGCCAGATCGAAATTGCGGTTCGGATCGCTTCAGTCCCCAAGGTGGCCACGGCCGCGCCGAGGATCCCGAACCGCGGGATCAGGAGCGCGTTCAGCGAGAGGCAGCAAATGGCCCCGGCGAGAGAGGACCGAAGAACGAGATCTTCTCCCCGCCCCGCCACCTGGGCGGCCTGGGTGACGTTCCGGACCACCGCGAGCGGAATCGAGGCGATCAGGACCGCCAGCGGGAGGGCGGCCGCCCCGAACTCGGCGCCGAAGAACCGTTCGATAATGGGGGTGGCGAGCGCCACGCCGCCGAATCCGATCGGGACCCCGATCGCGGCCACCACGACCAGGGCATCGCGAAAGGCTCGTTGGAGCCGCTCGGCTGAGCGATCGACCGCGAAGACCGGGAGGAGGCTTTGGTAGTAAATGACCCCCAGGTTCAAGACGAAGCCCACGAGCGAATAGGCCGCCGCGTAGTACCCGACCGCCGCCTGTCCGTGGAATCCGCGCAGGAAAAAGAAGTCGGCGTTGAACATCACCAGGCCGAGGATGGCATGAACGGCGAGTGGCGCTGCCTGGCGGAGCACGGGAAGGCCCAGGCGCCACGAACTCGGCCGCATCAGGGGGCCGCCTCCGATCCTGGCGAGCCCGAAGGCCAGCAGACCCGCCGCCGCCAGCTCGCCAGCGAAATGGGCGACTGGGACCCGGAGGAGGTCCTCGGGACCTTGAACCAGAGCGAGCACCGCGGCGACCATCGCCAGCTCGCCGACGATCCGCGCCACCGCGGGCGACGCCCCCTGCCCCAGGCCAAGGTGGATCCACCGGCTGTTGAGACTGATGGGGATCAGGGTCACCCCGAAAAGGGCGAGAACCTGTCCCTCGAGCCCCGGGAAGGCCAGCCAGGCCAATCCCGAAATCAGCGGGATGATCGCTAGCGCCACCGCCAATCGAATGGCCATGAGGCCAGGGGCCGCATCCTTCGCGAAGCCCGGCCGGGCCGCGATTTCCCGCAACCCGACGGAGTCGACTCCGCCCTCGACGAAAACCTGGAGATACAGCCGGATGGCAAAGGCGACACCGATGATCCCAAACCCCGCTGGAGAGAGCCGTCGGGCCAGGTAGACCGTGGCCCCGAAGGCTGCGATCCGCGCGGCGGCTTCGCCGGCGGCGAGCCAGGCAAACGTTCGGCTGGCCGATCGAACGAGGGGTGGGGTCAGTTCGGGCGTGCGACCAAACGGTTGTACGCGGTGCCGATCAGCCGCCCGAGAGCGTAACCCAGCACGAAGGCGTAGACGAAGCCGATGAGGCTGCCAGGAAAGGACACCGAATACCCCGGGAAGAAGACCCGCAGGAGGATCAAGTGCTCGCCGACGTTCACCCCGCCCTTCCAAACCAAGTAATTCGTAGCCAGGAAGAGGCCGATGCCAAATAGCGCCCCCAACGAAAGGCCCCAGGCCCGTCCGTTGAGGCGGAGCATGGCGGCCTGCAGTTCACGCTGCTCTCCTGAAACCGACATGAGCTGGCCGTCCCTCCCTAAAGGTGGTCGAGGAAATCGCGGGTCTGGAACAAATCGGCCTTGGTACGAATCAGGAACACCGAGATCGCCAGCACCGAGTTGCGGACGAAGGCAATGAACCACCCCGCCACGAAGCCAACCAGAACGCCCCATCCGAATCCCACGAAGGCTCCGCCGACGGTGGGCCGATATCCCGCGAAATAATTCCGGAGCAGCCCGAGATCGAAGACCGCGGCCCCATCCCGAAGAACATAGATCAGGGTGGCCACGAAGAGGAAAAGGCCGGTTGCGAGCCCGATCGCTAGTCCGAAGTTCCGCTTGTGGAGCGGGGCGAAAGCCAGGTGAAGCGCTTCTTCCGCCGGAGAGAGGGTCGCTGGCTTGGTCATCGGTTTCCTCGGACTCGTGAGGTTACCTGTTTGGGGGGGCTATCGCCCCGTCGCTCGAGAGAGGGCGGAGCACCCCGGGGCACCGGGGGCCATTGCAGGTGTCCGATCTCCGCGAGCGCCTGCACGTGGGGGCGGGGCGCCGGCTCGCCAACGAGGTGGTAGCGCAGCCAGCCCAGCGACGCCGACAGACAATTTAGCAGATAGTACAAGAGATTGAACGGCAGGACCCCGACCGTGAACGCCAGCCCACGGACCCGGGCAAAAAACCGGTACAGCGGCCAGTTGGTGGCTACCACCGGGACTAGGAGCGCCCCGCCGACCGCGGCGAGCCATCCCAGCCGAAAAACTCCCGCCACCAACAAGAGCACCGCGGCCCCCCCAACGAGGGCCGTGTTGATCTTTTCGATCGGCCGGAGGTTGAGGGTCGAGGTCCCGCGGCTCGCCCCCCGCCGCAAGAGCAGCATGGTCCAAGGCACCCCGCGATCCGTCAAGTCGGTCCGCACCACGTCACGAAACCGCCAGCGCTTGAGATGGGTGCACTGGATCTCCGGCCGGAGCACGACCCGATAGCCGGCATCGTTGAGCCGATGTCCCAACTCGATGTCCTCGATCTGCGGTCGCGAGAAATGCCACTCGTTGTACATCCCCACGTCGAGAAACGCGGAGCGCCGAATTGCGCCACAACCGGCCCAGAATGTCTCGGCATCGCCAGCGTGCCGCTGATGGTGATAGTGGTGGAGCAGGTTGCGATACTCGGAGACAAAGCCACCCGCCGTCGGATGTTCGTCGTACGATCCAAAGGCGGCGTCAACCGTCGGGTTGGTGGCGAACAGCCAGGCAAACCGGCGAAGGGCACTGGGATGGACGCAGACGTCGGCGTCGATGAAGACCAGAACTTCGCCCCGGGCAACCTCGGCACCCCGGTTCCGCGCGAACGAGGGCCCATGCGGCTGCCACTGGAGCCGGACGATCCGGTCAGCGAAGCTCGCCGCCACCTCGGCGGTTTGATCGGTGCTGGAGTCATCGACGACGATCAGCTCCCAAAGCGATCGAGGAAGGTCGCTCGCCGCGAGGGCGCCAAGGGCCTCGGGAAGGACCTTGACCCCGTTGAAGGCCGGGACGATCACCGACAGAAACGGGCGTTCCATGGCGCTAGCGTCCCCGCGACGTCAGTGACTCGCGAAACCGCCGAGCCTGTCGTCGCCCCCAGACTTGCGCTCGGAACCCGATCTCGCCGAACCGTTCGATCGCCCCGGAGCGACGCCAATAGTACATGTCGAGCCTCGGGAGGAACCTTCGATCTTCGACGGTGCCGAACCCACGAAGTTCGGTGGAACAACCCCACTGGTATCGCTCGCCGACCATCGCCCCGACCGTCCCGTTGTACGCGCCATAGGGATACGCGAAGGAGATCGGCCGGCGCCCTAATTCCCGCTCGATCGTCGCGAGGGGCTCGTCCAACTCGGCCCTCACCTGCGGCTCCGATAACTCGGGAAGCCGGGAATGACGGTTCGTGTGCGCCCCAATCTCGAACCCGCGCTCGATCAGTTGGCCCAGGTCGCGCCAGGTCAGCAGCGGCAACGTGGGAATCCCTGGCTCCGCCCGCCCACCCCACGCATTGGTCGCGCCGATCTGCCCGGTGACCACGAAAATGGTCGCCGGGAGCCCGTGATCCGCCAACGAGGCGAGGGGGGCCTTGAGGTTGGCGAACCCGTCATCGAAGGTGATCGCGATGGTCGGCTCGTCGGCCGATGTCTCACTGATCCGCCCGAGGGGGACGATCCGCACCGCGCCAGAAGCGAACCATCGAACCTGCTCGGCGAACACCGCAGGCGAGAGGCTGATCGGCGAGGTCGACTCGTCCAACGAGTGATAGGTGAGAATCGCCCGCATCGGTTACACCCGCATCGCGAGCCTGGCCCGCTGATCCGCGACCACGTCGGTGATGATCTGGTCGAGCTTCGTCCGGGGGCGGAATCCGATCGTTCGTTCCAGTTTTCGGACGTCGGGCACCCGGCGGAGCATGTCCTCGAACCCCTCGGCGTACGCTTCCGCGTACGGCACCAACACGATGTCACTGGTGCTTCCCGCGGCTTCCCGGACCCGGGCCGCGAGCGCCGAGATGGTGACTTCCTCATCGGAACCGATGTTGAACACTTCGCCGACCGCGGCCGGAGTCTCGATCAGCCGGATCAGCGCTTCGACCGCGTCGCGCACGTGCCCGAAGCAGCGGGACTGGGTCCCGGTTCCGTAGACGGTGATCGGCTCCCCGCGGAGCGCCTGCGAGGCAAAGTTGGGGAGCACCATCCCGTAACGGCCCGTCTGCCGAGGACCGACGGTATTGAAGAACCGGCAGATGATGACCGGAACCTTCTTTTCCCGCAGGTGGGCCAACGCAAGCCACTCGTCGAGCGCCTTGGAGCAAGCGTAGGCCCACCGGGAATGCATCGTCGGCCCGAGCGTGAGATCGTCATCCTCCCCGAAGGGAACCTTCGAGCTCTTCCCGTAGACCTCCGAGGTCGAGGCCACCACGACCAGTTTCTGTTTCTTGCCGGCGGCGGCGAGGACGGCTTCGGTCGCTCCGATGTTCGTTTCGATGGTGTGCACCGGTCGCTCGACGATGAGCCGGACCCCCACGGCGGCGGCCAGATGCACGGTGACGTCGCACCGATCGACGCATTCGGCCACCAGTGGCCGATCGAGGGCCGAGCCGATCCGGTAGTCGAAGCCGGGACGACCGATCAGATGGTCGATGTTCTCCATCGTGCCGGTCGACAGGTCGTCGAGGACCAAGACCCGATCCCCCCGTTCGAGCAATCGCTCGGCCAGGTGGGATCCGATGAAACCTGCCCCGCCGGTAACGAAAACTTTCATGAAACGGATGCTCCTTCGGGGACCGCTGGCCCCGCGAGGTGGGCCCCGAGGCGTTCGAGGACACGGCGATCGCCCTTGCGAGCCGCGGCCCGTCGAACGACGTCAAGGAACTGGGGGATAACCGCCCGCTCGGACCAGCGTTCGAGATACCCTCGATAAGCGGCCGCCGCGAGCCGATCGCGGTGGGCCGAGTCGGACTGGAGTCGGCGGATCGCGGCGATCAATTCGTCGGTCGTACCGAACAACTCGCCCGCGCCGGCCGCCTCGACGATCTCCGGAAACGGACCGAGCCGCCGAGCGATCACCGGCGTCCCCTGCTTGAAGGCCTCGATCAAGATGATCCCGAAGGTCTCGAAACAGACCGACGGCACGATCAACGCGATCGCGTGCTCGTAGTAGCGGCGGAGCTCCTCGCCGGGCACCCGGCCGAGGAAGTGAACCCGGTCGATCCCCTGCCCGATTGCCCGGAGCCGATCCCCATACTCGCCGTCTCCCGCGATGATCAGATCGGCGTCGAGGTAGTCGCGGAACAACGGGATGACGTCGTCCAGACCCTTGATCCGCTCGAGCCGGCCGACGAACAAGAAGTATGGCCGGGGATGGGGCGAAGCACCGCCGAGCCGGGCACCGCTGGGCTCCGGGTCGGGGAGGAAGTACGGCACCACTTCCATTTCTCGCGGAAAGCCAAATTCACGGTGCTTCTGGCGACTGAACTCGCTCATCGCAATGAAGACGTCGACCTCGGGAAGAGCCCGCTCGAGGACACCGCCCGATCGCCACAGTTGGGGAGGGCGCCGATAGTGGAATTGACACCGCAAGCACTGGCGGGCTTCACATCGTTCCCGCTGGTGGCGCCAGAGCACGTGGGTTGGGCACACCAACCAGTGCTCGTGCGCCATGTAGATCCGAACCCCGCGCCCGCAGCGGAAGAGCCCTGGTCCGCCGATCAGCGAGGCATTGTGGTAGACGGTCACGTCGACTTCCCGCTCCTCGAGCATCGCCCTGATCCGACCGGCATTCATGACCGGCCGCCCGAGTTGTTGGGTCAGCAGCAGCGACAGCTTCCCCCACCCACTGCGAAACGGGACCACCTCGAGGCCCGCCGGTTCCGCCGCCGCCTCGGGAGCCGGCCTCGGCGAGAGGGCTTCGTAGGCCTCGACGTCGTAGCCCACCGTCACCTGGTGCCCGTTGCGGACCAGGCCGCGGGCCAATCGTTGGACCCCGATACCGTCTCCCCCGAAATTGTGGGGTGGGTAAAACGTCGTCAGGAAGCCGAACCGGAGCCCGGACATCACGCGGCCGCCTCCTGCAAGGCCTTGAGCGTCTGGTCGGCACAGTGCCGCCAGCTAAGGGCGCCGGCCCGGTCGCGAGCCCGCCGCCCCATCCGCTGGCGGAGGCCGGCGTCGTCCAACAGGGTAATCATCGCGGTGGTGATTCCAGCCTCGTCGCGGGGCGCGACGAAGAACCCACCGCTTTCGAGCAGCACCGGGAGCGGGCTTTCGGTCGTGGCGATCACCGGCGTCCCGCAGGCGGCCGCCTCCACCGCTGGCAATCCGAATCCCTCCGATGACGACGGCAGCAAGAGCGCCAACGCGCCAGAATGCAGGTGCCGAAGATCCTCGTCCGGGACGAACCCGGTCCACCGAACCCGGGCCCCGGTGCCGAGCCGCTCGACCATCGAGCGAAGGCGGTCGACCTCCTGGTGAAAGACGTCGCCCGTCAGGGTCCCGACGAGCACCAAATCGGGGGCTCGGTTCGGTCGGGACTGGCACACCGCCGCGTGTGCGGCGATGATGGCGTCGAGCCGTTTGTGGGGATTGAATCCTCCGACGTAGATCACCCAACTCGACGCCGGATCGAGTCCGTAGCGGCGAGCCGTCTGGTCGATGAGAGCACGGTCTTCGGTGGGGCGAAAGGTATCGGCGGCGGCTTCGGGCGCCACTCGAATTCGGTCGGGGGCGACCCCGATGACCGATTCGATCTCGCCGGCGGCAAAGTCGGACACCGTCAGGACCAAACGCGCCTGCGCGAGGGCCAGCTTCACCTTGAGCTTCCAAAACAGTCGGGCCCGGGCAGTCGGCAACGTGAGGTCCGGGAAGCGCTCGGCGATCGCGTCATGGACCGTCACCACCGAGCGTTGGGACGGGGGAAGCGGGAAGTAGGTGTAGACGGTGGGAAAGAAGAACACCCTGGGGTGCTCCCGCCAGACCGCCCGCGACAGCCGGAACATGTCCGCCAAGCCGCGGTTGCTCGACGAGCCGGCCGCTTCGGTGGGCGCCACCGTTTGGGGCACGACCACCGCGCGCACGTTGGGCATCGCTAGGTCGAACGACGCAGCCGACTTCGGGTCGAGGAAACAAACTAGGTCGTCGCCCGCCGCTACGTCGGCCAGCGCCGGAAGGAGGTGGCGAACGAACCGTCCATAGCCCCGGCCGTTGGCCCAGCAGGTCGCGTCGATGCCGATGCGCATCGGAATGTCACTTCGCGGCCTGGGGCACGGCAAGGTGCTGCTCCTCGATCTTCTGCTCCTCGTGGTACTCGAAATCGGTGTTGACCTCCCAGATGTCGTGCTGAGCGCCCTGCATGTTCCAGACGGCCATCATCGCCGTCAGCATCGAGTGATCTTGATTGTTGTACTTGTGCATCCCGTTCCGCCCGACGGTGTGGAGATTCTCGATCGGATCGATGAACGCTCGGGCTTGGTCGAGGCAGTCACGGTATTTCGAGTCGTAGATCGGATACGCTTTGGGCATCCGAATCACACAGCCGTCGCGGACGTCGCTGACCTTGGCCAAACCCAGTTCCTCGAGCTCCCGCGAGGCTTGAGCGATCAGGTCCCGATCGGACGCCGTCCAGAGTCCGTCGCCCTCGAAGCAGAAGTACTCGAGGCCGAGGCAGGTCATTCCCGGCACCGGCACCATCGCGGCGCTCCAGTTGTTGAAATTCTGGATCCGGCCAACCTTCACGCCCGGCGAGTGGATGTAGATCCAATTGTCGGGAAAGAGATCCTTGCGCCCGAGCATCAAGGCCACTACCAGAAAATCCCGATACCCCAAGCCGGCGGCCGCTTCGGCGACTCGGGCGTCCGGCCCCGGCTCGATCGATTGCACGAGCGTCCGAACCGGCATCGTGTTGATGACGTGATCGCACTCGACTCGTTCTTCCCCACTCGCCGACTCCACCCGAACCGCGACGGCCCGACCACCTTCGACTTCGACCGCCGTGACGTGGTGCTGCATGACGACCCGACCTCCCAGCTCGACGATCTTGTCCCGGCACATCTCCCACATCTGGCCGGGTCCCAAGCGGGGATACTGGAACTCGTGGATCAGGGTTTTGATCTTGTCCGACCGGCGATTGAGCGAGGCGGCCGCGAGGATCGCCTTGGCCAGCGACAACCCTTGAATGCGCTGGGCCGCCCACTCCGCCCGGATCTCCGTACAAGGGATCCCCCAGACCTTCTCGGTATAGGTCTTGAAGAAGATCTCGTAGAGGCGTTTCCCGAAGCGGTTGGTCACCCACTGCTCGAAATTCTCCTCGACCGGTGACGGCCGCCAATGCCACCGGAGATAGCTGAGCACGATCAGGACTGCCTCGACCAGGCCGAGGCCCTGGAGCGCGTTGCGGGCTTTCAGCGGGTAGTCGAAATACTTCCCGTTGTAGTGAATCCGAGACATCCGGGGAACCGAGATGAACTCTTTCCCGAGGATCTCGTGCCAGAGGGCTTCCACTGGGGCGATCTTGGTGAAGAACCGATGGCCGCCGATGTCGAACCGATATCCGTTGTACTGAGCGGTTCGGGAAATCCCCCCGACGACGTCGTCACCCTCGAACACGGTCACCCGGTAGCCCTGCTTGGCCAACAGATACGCGGCCGTTAGGCCGGCGGGGCCGCCGCCGATGACCACCGTGTGATGCCCCGGCTCGAGCCGAGCGACCCGGCGCGGACTTGCGCTTTGATCCGTCATGTGGCGCTCAGCATACCTTGCTCAAAGCGTTTCCGGGGCCGGCCCAATAGCCGACCACCTCACCAAGACCCCAGCTGGTCACGAACAGACCAAGCAGTGGCAACGATCGAACCAACTGCGGCCGATGAACTCCCTTCCGCCAGACGGTCGTCACGACCCTGACGTAGAGGAGCGCCGGCAGCAGAAACGCGGCGGCCCCGGCCGCCAGCCGCCAGCCGAGCGGGCGTCCGAGGGCTCGCGCCCCGGCATAGGAGCGCGAGTAGAGGAAACGCTGGGAAAGGTACTCCCAGACGGTGTAGTGCTTCTTGTGACCAACCCGAATATCGGGACGGCAGTACAGCGCGATCCCGGCGCCTCGCAAGGCGTCGTGCAGGCGGTTTTCCCACCGGCCTTCGGCCACCACGTCGCGGAAGCGAACGAGCAGCTCTCGCCGATAGACGGTGTTGTTGCCCGTGATCCCGTTCGCCGGCCCATCGGGGAGCGGGGGCAGAATCGCGTGATACTCGCAAAGGAAAGCGGCCCAATCAGTTAGCCGCTCAGTCGCGGCGTTCTCGACCGCCCCGCCCACGACCTCCTCACCCCGCGCCTGGGCAGCAAGCAACTGGCGTGCCCACCCGGAGGGGACGAGTACGTGGTCCTCGATCACCGCGACCGAAGGCGCCGTCGCCGCGTCGAAGGCAATCGCTCGCATCGCCGGGATGGTAGTCCCCGGAGGAGTGGGCAGGATGCGCACCCACGGGAACCGCCGCGCCACCTCCGAGACGACCGGGGCGCCCAACCGGTCGACCACCAACACCTCCAATACCGTCGCCCGACGCTCCCCCTCGAGGGCCTCTAAGCACCCGATCAGGTCGCCGAGCCCGTTGACCGACGGGATCACGACCGACAGCTGGGGGAGGGTCATCGCGCTGGCCTGGGTCCGACGCCACGGAGATACCCGGCACCCTCACCGACCGCCCAGGCGCTCAGGAATAGAACCGTATACCCCAGAGAACGCACGAAGGCCGAAGGCGAAGCCGACCAGGCAGCCCGACCGACCCGAATCGCGAGGACAAGAGGCAGGGCAACCACTCCCGCCGCCCACAGCCACCTCTTGCGGGCGCCCTGCTCCGCCAACCGTTTACGAGCATACTGGAAGCCGTGGCTGAATCGATCCTCGAGGAAGGCCGCGACCCGATATGACTGGTTCTGAAGCACCCGAGCTTCGACGACGAACGCGAAGCTCCGACCAGCCTCGAGGAGCCGGCCGTGGATGACGTCCTCCCATTCGCCCGCCTCCGCCCAAGCCCGAACGTCCGGAGCCACCCGGGGGCCATACGCGACGTTGGCGCCGGTTACCAAAGGCGGTTGGCCGACCCGCGCCGAGGCGAAGAAGCCGTATTCGGAGAAGAAAGCACCCCAATCCACCAGCCGGGCGGTCTGGGCGTTGCCCATGGCACCGCCCACCACGTCGGCATCGCTAGAAGTGATCATCGCCAGCCATCCGGGGGCCGCCACGCAATGATCCTCGATCAGGGCCACCCGGCCCTCGCCAACAGCCTTCATCGCCAAGCCGCGGAGAACGGGAACGGAGGCCCCGGCCGGGGCGACTACGAACCCGACTCCGGGCCAACGGTCGCGGCACCGAGCGATCTCGGGATCGCCGGCGCGCGCCACCACGACCCGAACCCCGTGAGCGTCCGCCTCGGGCACCACCGAGGTCAAGCACTGGTCGAGCAACGACCGATCGCGAAACGAGGCGATCGCGACTCCCACCAGCGGTTGATTCAACCTTGACGGCCTTCCTGCGATGGGTTGCTAACTCTCAACGCCTCGAGTTTCCCGGCCCAGCCGTCAACCGAGGTCGGCTCGACAATGCCGGCGGTCGCCAATTCGATCAGCTGGCCCCAATCCACCGGCGTCGGCGCGGCCTCGAACCATATCACATCACTTTCGCCAACCGCCGTAAAGCCGGCTGTCCGCATCGCCGCCACCGAGGCACCCTCCTCGACCTGGACCCAGTGAGCCGTTCCCGCTTTCGGGGCCGTCCCACTCGCCACGACAACCACTTCGATCGCGACGCGAGCCGCCTCCGCTTCGGCCAGCGCCCGATCGAGCCACCCTCGGTCGGCACCGGCGCATAACACCAGGTGGATTCGCGGAGCGACGCGCTCTAGTGTTTCCTTGCTCTCCGCCATCCCGCTCCGCCGGCTATTGGTCGGACCCCGGGCGGGGCCGTCGTCCCGATGCGGTGGCAAGTCCGGTGCCGGGCTGCCGCGCCGCCGCTACACTTCGCTCCTGCCCGGTCGGCCCCTTACCTTGGTTCCAAGCCGACAGATGACTCGGAGGCGCCTCAGTGTTGCTTGTATGCAACAGTCGGAGCACCCGGTCCTGTGATGGCGGAGCCTACAACACTAAGCCGTTGCCCCGCTGGCCCGAACCTCGCCCTCCAGGTTGAACCATCATGACGGAACCATCCTCACCAGCTCACCTGGGCATCGGCCGCCGAGAAACCGTGGTCCTCGCGATTGCCGCGGTTCTAACCGTGGCCATTCGGGTCCTTTTTCCAACCGTGACCCCGACCGTTTCGGCCGACGAAGGAACCTGGCCGCTCGGGGTCAAGCTGTGGACGGACACCGGGCAACTGACCCCCAACTTCTTCACCACGCCGTTCTACCACCTGACCGTCGGCATCCCGTTTGCGCTTTTCGGGAGCACGTTGTTCGTGGCCCGAACCGTCTCAGCGGTGCTCGGACTGCTCAACCTATACTTGACCTATCGGATCGCCGAGCGGCTGTTTGGAGACCGCCGGACCGCCATTGGGGCGGCCTTGTTGCTCGGCACCTGCTATCCCGGCGTCTTGGTCGACCGGAAAGCGTTCATCGAGCCGATCCAAATCTCCTGGATGTTGGGACTGGTGCTCTTTTACCTGAGCACTGGTCGGCGGGCGTTGCTTGGGGTGGTCGGGTGCACGGCCGGCCTGCTCCTCACCAAAGCGAATGCGGTTTTCATGCTTCCGGTCCTGGGGTTGACTTCGATTCTCGACTGGCGTCGGTCGCCGCTGGGGGACTGGCGGCACTTGGCCGCGCTGGCCGGGGGTGTGGTGGTGGCGGCTGGCGGCTACGGGATCGCCTACCTGGTGGATCCTCAGACCTTCCTCGCAGGGTGGTCGCAGAAGCTGATGCTGGGAGCGACCCGGGGCCCGGACGGGCCGGGATCGGACGTCGCGGCAGCGGTGGAGCCGGCACGGAGGCAGGCCCTGATTTCGTTGGGACGCTTCCGGGTGAACCCGTACGTCTGGGACGCCAAGTTGCGACAGCTCACCGCATCCGAGCCGTTTCTCTTGGTTGGCGGCGCTCTCGCCGCCGTCAAGGCCTGGTGGAGCCGCCCGGCACGGGTGCTCATGCTCTGGCTGGCCGGTGGCCTCCTGTTCTTCTTCCTCCAAGGACAGTTGGACAATCACCTCGCGGTCCTCTATCCGATGATGGCGGTGGGAACGGCGTGGGTCTTGTTCGACGGCCCGAAGGAGGTGTGGCGGTCCGCGGCGGCGGCGATGATTTTCGTGCTAGGCGCGGGACGGTCCACTGGGAACTTGGTCGTTTCCAAGGAACCGACCCGGCCCGCAATCCGTTGGCTCACCGCCCGGGCTACGGCCGACGAGGTGGTCCTGGCCGCCCCCCGGGTGCTGATGATGTTGCCGTCGAAACCAGCCTCGATGTTCTCGCTCGGGGACGACTTCGTGCCCAGCTGCTCTGGGGTTCGCGCCGTCGGGGCGAGGTGGATCGTTTTCGACGACAGGGAGTGGATGTCATACCTCCGGCGGGCCGGCGTCGAGGTCCAATCGGTCGTGGATTCACTCGCGCCGTGCGCCGCGCAAGTCTACCAAGACCGGGTGGTTCGAATCCTCGAGGTAACCAACCGGTAGCGGGCCACCTCCGGCCGAGCCGCGTCTTCAGAACGAGAGGCGGCGCATCACCCATCGCGGGAGCAACCGAATGACCGCCATGATCCACCGCCAGATCCACGGCGCATAGACCTCAGCTTCCCCGCGATCGATGGCCTTCACCACCCGGCGGGCCACCGCATCCGGCTCCGCCGCGAAGGGCGGCGGTTTGAGCCCAGCAGTCATTCCCGTTTTCACGAATCCGGGCTTGATGCACACGACTTTCAGCCCGGCCAGCCGAAATCGGTGATCTAACCCTTCGAGGTACCGGGACAAACCGGCCTTGGCTGCCCCGTAGAGCACGATCGGCTTCCGGCCGCGTTCCCCGGCCACCGAGCTCAAGACGCAGAGAGTTCCGCCCCTGCTCGCCAGCAAACGGCGGCGAGCTTCTTCGCAGAAGAGAACCGTGTTGGTGAAGCCGACCGTCAAGAGGTCCGCCGCGAGGGACGGATCCGCTTCGAGCCGCTCCTGAAGCACCAACGTGCCGGCGGTGACCACCACGCAATCGAGCCCACCCAGCTGATCGGTCGATTCCTGGAGGGCGGGCCCGAAGGTCGAGGGGTCCAGCAAGTCGCAGACGGCCACCGCGACGTCGGCCTGACCGCGGATCGAAAGATCGCCGCGGCTTCGTTCGAGATCGTCTCGGTCGCGACCGAGGATCGCCAGTCGATCCCCCCGTTCCGCGAGCAATCGGGCCACCTCCCGACCAATCCCCTTGGTGGCACCCAGGACGGCAACCTTCATTGTGGGTCTCCCATCACCCGGATGGACATTGCACTCCGAAGCCGCCCCCGCGGATCCCAGCGTTTTCGGGCCTCGAGCCAGGATTCGAGTCGGGGGTCCATTCGCCGCATCTCGGCTGCCGTCGTGAACGGGTCCTTCGCCAGGTAGACCCGCCCCCCCTCGGCGGCGACCAGCTCGTTGAAGCGGGCCACCACGGCGGCCGTCCCGGATCGGAGCGGCAGGTCGAACGTCACGGTAATCCCCGGCTTCGGGAACGAGATCCACCCTTTGCCTTCGGCGCCGAAGTCTTTGACGACGGTGAGGAAGGAGGGCACCTTGAGGGAGACCGCAAGTTCGAGGAGCCGCCTCGTGGGACCATTGTCGGCAGCATGCGGCACGACACACTGATACTGGGCAAGCCCGTCTCGCCCGTACACCAGGTTCCACCGCTCGATCCGATCGAGCGGGTAGAAGAACGTTTGCGGATGGACCACCCGACGGGAGATCCGGCGAGGATGCCTCCAATAGACTGCGGCATTGAATAGGCTCATCGACCAGGGCGTCAGGATCCAGTTGGGGAACTCGAAGGGGACCCGGAACCCCCGACGGAACGGTGGCCTGGTGGAGTGGGCCTGGGTGCTCTCGGCCCAGCGGCCCTTGAACAGGAGCCCGCGCCCCAGATGACGACCCTTCGCCAAGCTGTCGATCCACCCGGAGCTGAACGACCATTCGCGGGACGCCGCCTTCAGACCAGCGATCATTTCATCCAGACACGACAACCGCTCGGTCTCGCTCCAAATCCACGGGGACGGAATCCGTTCCATTCGAAACTCGACCTCGAGGATGTGGCCGGTGAGCCCCATCCCACCGATCGTGGCGCGGAACAGGTCCGGGTCCCTGGACTCCGAGCAGTCGACCATCTCGCCGGTCCCCAGTCGGAGTCGAAGGCTGAGGAGGTGCTGGCCGAACGATCCAGCCCAGTGATGGTTCTTGCCATGGACGTCGGCGGCGACCATTCCACCGAGGGTCACGAACTGAGTTCCCGGCGTGACCGGCGTAAACCAGCCCCGAGGCAGGAACAGCCGATTGAGCTCGAGCAGCGACAGGCCCGCTTCGGCTCGGAGCACCCCCGTCGTGGAATCGAAGTTCAGTAACCGGTCGGCCAGCGTCGACGATGCGACGATGTCGTTCGCGGCGGCCGGAAGGGCAGCGTCGCCGTAGGCCCGGCCCAACCCCCGAGATATCGCCGCCCCACCGGTGATCTCGGGCAGACTCTCCGACTGAACCGAGCGTCCGGGAAGCACGGGGTAACGACCCCAGCCCGAGAATCGAGTGGGGAACGGCTCTCTCATTGCCGCGGTCCCTCCGCCGGGCGACCCGATCCGACGGGCTCCCCGATTCTCGCTAACACGATCCATACCCCGAACGTCGCCGCCGGAGCGTACGAGGCTTTCACGAATTCTCCCACGGTCCTTGCCCATCGGTTCCGTTTCAGGACGCGTTCTTCCACCACGCTGGTGCCGAAATGAGAGCTGGACCATCGCTCCAGGAACCGGGCGAGTCGGCCACGGGTCGGCCCGAACCAAAACATGCTGCCGTAGGGCGCCGCGGACGCCGGGTCGAGGAGGTAGTCCCAGGAGGTTTGGTGGATCACGACGAGGGCTTTCGGCCGGGCCTCGAGGAACGCCCGAATCGAATCGCCGGCCGCGTCGGAGGCCAGGTAATCGTCGATGGCGTATACCCCAATCGGCTTGGCCACGCCGACGACTTTGTCCAACCCCCAGGTGCGCTCGTAGAAGACCACCGGAGCATCGCCTCGTTCGGGTTCGGCAAGGTATTCGCCTAACGCAATCGCCGCCGGGTTGAACGCCGCCCGCTCCCGTCCGATGGTGACCGTCCTGGCGGGGTCGGGAGCGACTCCTCCAGGCGGACGGCCCGTCAGGACGTCCCGAGCGCCGAGCACCAGGCCCTGGGCCCACAGCCGACCGGTGCCCGCCATTCCCGGACCATAGGTCACGGCGATCAGGGCGATGGCGGCGAAGGCGAGCCGCCGCTGGGTCGCCGTCGAACGAAAGACCGCAAAGGGAACGGGAACGGTGTACGCCAGCACCAATCCGAGGACCGGCGGAACGAGATGGTACATGTCCGACCGCGCCAATCCGCTCTTCAGCGCGATCAGGGCGTAACCCAGTCCCGCGACCAGGAACCGATCGCCGGGCGTCAGCCCACTGGTCCGGATCCCACGAAGGCCGGCGCCCACCCGCGAACCGGCCAGGAAGAGGAGCATGAACACCGCGATCGCGTTGACCGACCACTGGAATCGAAAGGCCGCCTCTCCGCCCGCTCGGAGGGTCACCAGACGCCAGGTGGCAGCCAACCAGTCGAAGACGTCACTCCCCATGATCAGAACGGCCAGGCACCCGGCGATCGCCAGTCCCAGCCCACCGGTCGCTATCGCCAGCGCCAGCTCCCGCGCCCGCCGAGCGGCGACCGACTCCACCAGCCCTAACGCTCCCAAGCCGATGAGACAGGCGGCCGCGTATTCCACCGAGATCAACGTCTGAAGGCCAACCAGCGCGGCCACGGCGACGCGTCCAGGCCAGGTTGACCCCCTGAGGGCATACCAGAAGAGGGCGACCACCGGGAGGAGCCGCCTCACCGTCAAACCCGCTATCCCCAGATTGTCGTTGAAGAGCAGTACCACCATCAAGCCGAACACGACGAAGCGACGGCGGTCCGGGACGAGGCGACTGAGTACTACGAAGCCGATGGCGTAGGTAGCCCCGTCGACCAGTGCCAGGAACCAGTAGTACGATTGGAGCGAGAACCCGAAGGCGTCGACCCACCAGGCGAGCGGAAAGATCAGGAGGGGACCATACAAGAACTCGAAGTCGACGTACGGCCGCTGACCGACCGCGATCCGCTGAAGGGCGCTCAGAAAGTAGTCTTCCTCGCCGTAGGCGGCGTAGCGGGCGAGGAATGGCGGGAAGTACAGAAGCACCACGACCGCCGCGACTGCGAGGGCAGCGGCCCAGGTCGCTCGGCGGGCTTCTCGCGGCACCGCCGCGTTGCTGGCCTCGGCCGGCACCGAATGGTGCCACGCTCCCCAAGCCAGGCACCCGAGGACGGTGGCAACGGCCACCGAGTGGACCGTCGGCGGCTCCAGGATTCCCGACCCGGCGGCGCCTCCCACCATCCGCGGGACCACTTCGAGGCCGACGACCACGGGAATCGCGATCGCCGCCGGGCCCGCCGCTGCCCACCGAGCGGCCCGGGCCGGGCTAGTCCCGCTCATTGAGTCGATCCAACTCCCAGACTGTCTTTGGAGAGTCGCTGGTAGAGGTGGAACTGAGGTTGGGACGGATCCTCGAGTCGCCAGGTTCGGAGAACTCGATATCGCTCCTGCATGAACCGGGGCGTGTCCTCGCTTTTGGGAAGCCAGAACAGGTCGAACACGTACTCCGGATCGTAGTCCTCGATCACGGCGCGGAGGAACCTGGGGATAGCGATCGCTCGGGGGTTGGCGAGCCGTCCTCGGTACCGCATCGACTTCGGCGTCACGAGACCCATGGCATCGTGAATCGTCCGGCCGGTGTGATACCCGACCAATCCGATTCCACCGGTCGCGATCGGCACTCCGGCGGGCAGACTGTCTCGCATCCAAACGGCCGCCTCGAACCGGAGTTTGTTGAGATCCGGCTCGTCCCCAGTGACCCGCCGCCAGACCAACGTGCCGTCGGGGACCAGCGCGAGGCCGCTCACGAGAGCCGCGAGGCCAACCCGGCTCCGCCCGGGGCGGGCGAGCCAGCTGGCGATCGCCATCACGCCGATGCCCGCCCCTCCGGCCAGAACGGCGAGCAGCGGAGTCCGATACCAGGGGTAGGCGTGAATCCCAGAAAGCGAAAATGCCAGCGCGTAGATTGTCGCCCAGACCACCAAGAGCAGGGATCCCGCTCGAGTCGCGGGAGCTCGCAAAGCGATGATGGCGCCGATCACCGCCAAGTAGGTCCGCGGCTCCCGGATCAGAAACTTGGGCATCCACCACAGAATCGTGTGCTGACTGTGGAGCCGCTTCGCGATCATCGAGTTCGGGACCAGGCTGTCGAAATAAGCCAGTGAGAACAGGAACCACGGCAAGGCAACCGCGAGGTATACCAGACCGGCCTTCCACGGCACCGCCCGCCGGGTGACCAGGTGTACCACCATCAGGACGACGCCGACGGCCCCGCCGTCGAGCCGGGTAAGCAAACACAACGCGGCGAACACCGCCGCGGTCAATTCGCGCCCCGTCAGGTAGAGCAGGAACGTGGCGAGAATCAGGACGATGTAGAGGGGAGTCTCCATCCCGTCGGTGGCCGCCCGGCCGAAGAGCTCGCCGCCGGCCAACAAGGCCGCCGCAACGAACCCCGCGCCATCGCTGTGGAGACGTCGTACGATCTGGAACAGCAGCACGATCGCCGTGATCATGGCCGCGTACCCGATCGTCCAGCTGGTGATGGGAACGGGGAGACCGGCCAGCTTCGCCACCGCGAGGACCAGGGTATACAGGGGCGTCGACGTGCCCATGACCCGCTCGCCCAGGTTGTAGACGAAACCCCGGCCGGCGGCGATGTTCTCCGCGTACCGAAACGTGATCCACTGGTCGTCGACGCCGTAGGGGGTCCAGTAGAACCAGTACAGCAGGCTCGCCACCACCCCGACTCCGGCGAGGGCGAGGAGGGTGGTTCGCGCGATCGGGCCACTCGCCGTCGGCCGAGTCTCGACCATCAGCGAGGCACTCCAACGCCGGATCGGCGGGTTCGGTCGACCCCGGGTTGGTAGATCAGGTCGCAGATCAGGCCGGTCATGGCCGCCAGGTCGTCTCGCTCCCCTGGCGACAACTCGGCGCCAGCATTCCGCGCCCCCCCCTGCACGACCCCCCACGGGGGAATCTCCGTGAGCACGTGGCCATTGAATGAAGGGGCGTTACACCGGTCAGACCACTCGAAACCCATCCGTTGAAGGATCGGTCGAAGGGCGGCCTCAGGGTCGGCCGCGAGATCCTCGAGCCGCACCAGATGGAAGCGACCGTCGTACCTCCCCTGGGCCACCAAGGCCACGTGCTGACAGTAGTTCCAGGTCCAGGCGTAGCGTTCCGCCGACCACGGGAACGGTCGCTTCTTGGTATCCGCGAACGCCGACGACGGATGCCGAACGACGTGGATCATGTGCCCGTCCGGGAAGTCGGCGAAGAACTTGTCGACGTCGAGTACCAGCACCGGGCTGAAGCCGACGAACGCCCGCTCGCGGCCCGACCGAGCGAGATTTCGCCAGCTCGAGAAGGCCGATTCAAGAAAACCCAGAACCGCGTTGCGCCTGGTCCGAGGCCGATCCTCGAGGTACGTCACGAACGCCCGACGCCGCTCTCCCTCGTCCATATCCAAACCACAATCCCGAAACTTGCTGCGCCAACGGGTCCGCAAGTACGTCCGCAACTCCTCGTCGGCAAAGAGGTCGTAGTACTGCTCGGGCGAGCCAGCCAGCGGAAGCTCGGGCCACCGGTATCGGGGCGGTACCATGCTGGCGAGGTAGTCGTTCGCCAAGCCGGTTCCCATCTGCGATTCAAACGGGTAGACGAAGAACTCCGGATGCCCATCGAGGAATCGGTGGACGGTGTTGCCACCGTTCTCGAACATTGCCGAGAGCATGATCACCGTCATCGCGGCGGGTTCTCCATCTTCGTGTGCGAGGCGGGGATACAGCCCCTCGGTGGGCAAGTTCGGTGCCGCCCCCCACCCAGGCGCCTCACCTCAATATCCGAACTCGAGCTACCCCGAGGTCCAGCCGAGCCCAGCGGCGGCGGGGAGCCGACCCCGTCCCAACACCGTGACCGGACACGACGGACCGTTGCGTCGATCCAACACATTAAGATTGTTGACGTCAAATCAATGTAGTATCCATGCAGCGTTTCGTCGTGCGCCTGTCGATGGAGGATTGGTTTTGATCGAGTTTCGGTCGTATTCCATGAGGCCTGGCCCCAATCCTGCCATCAGGGCGCCGTAATCACGAATGGGGGCACCCTCCTGAACCGGAAATACCTCGAACCGTCCCAGAATATCGCGTTTCCGGGAAGCGGTTCCGCCGGGCCCGCGCTTCTCGAGCACGTTGCTGACGAAGGGTGGTGGCGCGTCCTCGCCGAGATCGGTGGTTCGATCGTCGTTTCGCGCGAGTTCGAGCACCTCTTGGTGGCCATGTCGTGGGCCGGGGGTCCCTGGCTCAGCCACTGGGAGCTACCCCATCCGTCCGGGATCTGCTACGACGCTGGTCGGAGGAGGCTCTACGTGTCGAGTACTCGGTGGCCGAACCAGGTCTTCGAGTTCCTGGCAATCGATCGGGAGTCCCCGCCGAGCGAGTTGTTTGGAAGCGAGGTGCCGCCCCTCGACGACCGGACCCTGTTGGCGCCGGTCCGGAGTTGGTTCTTGCCCGGGTCGCTGGATATTCACGAAGTGGCCATGCTCGACGGCAACGTGGTTTTCACCGCCACTGGCCACAACTTTCTCGCCCAGCTTCTGAACGACGGCGGATGGAAGCGCCTCTGGTGGCCGAGGGCGCTCGATGGCCTGGAGGCCCGCGTCGGTCGCCGGCCGTTCGATCAGCGATACTTCCAATTGAACGGCGTCGCGGTCGGAGGCGGGCTCGACCAATTCTTGTTTACCGCCTTCTCGGACGAAACCACCGGTCCCAAGCCGTGGAAAGCCGGCTATGGCCCGCGCCAGAAGGGCGTGGTGTTTTCGGGTGGGACCCGAGAGGTCGTGGCTCGGGGGTTTACCTGTCCACACTCGGTTCGGTGGCGCGACGGGATCCCGTGGGTGTGCGACAGCGGCTACGGAACGGTGGGCTACCTCCGAGGGTCGGAGTACACGCCGGTCCTCACGGTGCCAGGGTTCACTCGGGGCCTGGCGTTCCACGGTGGCTACGGATTCGTGGGCCTCTCGAAAGTGATTCCCAAGTATGAGGCCTACGCCCCGGGCATTGTCGCGGACGACAGCGCCTGCGGGGTCGTGGCGTTCGAGGCGGCCACCGGCAAAGAGGTTGGTCGGCTGGTTTGGCCCGAAGGGTACCAGGTGTTCGATGTCCAGCTGCTGGCCGGCATAGCAAAGCCTTTCCTGCCCCCGCCGTCGGACCAGCAGGAGGACAACAAGGCCTTCCTGATGCATTACGGATACGACCGCGATGCGAGGCCGAAGGGATGAAGCCGACCGAGATGATGCCCAACGCCACCGACTTGGAATCGCTGAAGCGGCGCTGCGCGAGCGTTCGCCGCAAGTGCATCGACATGGCATACCGCATCAAGGGCTCCCACGTGGGCTCGGCCCTATCGATCGCCGACCTGTTGGCGGTGCTGTTCGATCGGTTTCTCGACCACGGGCCGGGCTCGGAACGCCCGGACCGCCCCCGTTTCGTGCTGAGCAAGGGGCACGGGTGCATGGCGCTATACGCCGCGCTCTCCGAGGTCGGAGTCCTGACGGAGAGCGACCTGGCGAACTACAGCCTCTCGAGCTCCAAGCTGGGGATTCATCCGATGGTCACCACGCCGGGAGTCGAGTTCGCGTGCGGGTCCCTCGGACACGGGTTCAACAACGCGATCGGCCTCGCCCTGGCCAGCCAATTGACCGGCGATCGGAATCGGGTGTACGTCGTCCTCGGCGACGGCGAATGCAACGAAGGGTCGGTCTGGGAAGGGGCGATGTTCGCTCCCCGATATCGGCTCGACAACCTGGTCGCCATCGTCGACAGTAACAAGTTCCAGTGCTTCGATCGGTCCGACGACGTATTCCCCCACGAGAACCTGATTCAGCTCTGGCGAACCTGCGGTTGGGCGGTCCGCGAGATCGACGGCCACGATGTGGGCGCGATCGTCGCGGCGTTCGAGGCGGTGCCATTCGAGGCGGGCAAGCCGTCGGTGGTGTTCGCTCACACCGTGCTGGGCAAGGGCATTCCGGGCTTGGAGAACACGCTCGACGCGCACTACGTGCCGCCGACGGACGAGCAATACCGGCAAGCGCTGGCCGGGCTGTCATGAGACGGGCTTTCGTTCAGACGTTCGCCGAGCTCGCTCGCCGTGATCCCACCGTGATGCTGCTCACGGGGGATCTGGGATACCACCAGTTCGAGGTGATCCGCGACGAGTTTCCTCGCCAATTCATCAACGCCGGGGTGGCGGAACAGAACATGGTCGGGTTGGCTGCCGGGCTGGCGAAGGGCGGGATGAAGCCCTACGTCTATTCGATCCTGCCGTTCGTTTCCTTCCGCCCCTACGAGCAGATCCGCAACGACCTCTGCTATCACAATCTGGACGTCACGCTGGTGGCCTGCGGCACCGGTTTCTCCTACGGGGCCGCGGGGACCACCCACCACGGCCTGGAGGACATGGCCGCGCTTCGGGCGTTGCCGAATTTGACCATCGTCGCGCCGACCCACAAAGCGGAAACCGAGGCCGCCACCCGAGCCAGCTATGCCCATCGGGGACCCTTCTACCTCCGCATTACTCGCGGTCCTGCGCCCGAATTCGCCCGCGACGAGACGGAATTCGCGCTGGGCCGCGGAGCGTACATCCAGCGGCGGTCCGCGCCCGACGTCTCGATCTTGACGACGGGCGATATCGCGGCCAACGCCGTCCAGGCGGCCGAACGACTGGAGCGCGACGGCCTTCGGTGCGCGATCGTGAGCCTCCACACCGTCAAGCCGATCGACGCGGCCCTCATCGACGAGGTGCTCCGGGATAGCCGGCTGGTGGTCACCGTCGAGGAACACAACCTTCGGGGCGGGTTCGGCTCGGCCGTCGCGGAAGTCGCGGCGCAAAGCGGCCGAAGCGCGGCGTTCCGGATGATCGGCGTTCCGGACGAATTCTGCCGAGTCAACGGAAGCGAGGCCGAGATGCGATGCACCTATGGTCTGGATCCCGACGGACTCCACTCGGCAATCACGGCCTTCTTGAAAGGATTGCCGCTTTGACGATCCCGGCCCCCGAGTTGACGGTCGCGGTTCCCTGCTACAACGAGGAAGCCAACCTGGCAACCGCGATCCCTCGCCTCGCCTCGATCTTGGCTACGATCGGCGTCCCGGTCGAATTGCTGTTCGTGAACGACGGCTCGGCCGACCGGACGGCGGAGGTCATCCGCCAACACGAGTCGCAATACCCGATTCGGTTGGTGGACTGCCCTCGGAACCAGGGGTGGGGCGGCGCCGTGATGGCAGGGTGGGAAGCCGCCCAAGGACGATACTATTGTTTCGTGCCGGCCGACGAGCAGGTTTCCTACGACCTGATCCCGGTGCTCTATCGCCGGATTCTCCAGGAGCCGGAGCGGACCATCGTCAAGGCCCGGCGGATCACCCGGACCAACGAGCTGGCGCGGAAACTGTTCTCGATCGGCTACAACGCGGTCCTCAACCTGAGTTTCGGGTTTCATAGCCGGGACCACAACGGAACCCCGAAGATCCTGCTGCGGACCGACTTTCCCGCGGTTCGGCCCGCCTTCAAGAACAATTTCTTCGACGCGGAACTGCTGATCAAGGCAGGACGGCTGCACTACCGGATCGTGGAGATCGATGCGCCCTCGACGAGACGGACCGGGGGCAGTTCTCACGTGAAGGTGGTCCAGGAGTCGTGGCGAATGCTCGGCGACATCTCGAACTTTCGCCGGAACCAGTCCGCCCGTTAGGCGAACCCCCCGGAGCGGTCAGGCTGGGGCCTGTCCGGCCGAGGCCGAGCGGTACCAATGGCGGTTCTCACGATACCAGTCGACCGCCCGCGCCAGGCCGTCCTCGAGCGGGATTTCGGGCCTCCAGCCAAGGCGGCGCTCCAACGCCGTGAGGTCGGCGACCCAGACGGGGTTCTCGATCCCCTTTTCCGGAAGGGCGTCGTATTCGATGGCGCTCGCGCTTCCAGCCAGGGACTTCGCCAGCTCCGCCAAGTTGGCGACGGTGGTCTGGCGCCCGGTACCCAGGTTGATGATCTGTCCGCTGAGGCCAGGGCTTCCGGCAATCCGCGCCAGTCCTTCGGCGACGTCGGTCACCGAGATGAAATCCCGAGCTTGGCGTCCGCCACCCGCGAGCTTCACGGGCCGCTGCTCGAGGCACGCGAGCACGACGTTGGGGACGAGACGGCCCCACGGTTCGTACGGTCCGTAGACTGAGAACAGCCGGACGGTGCACACCGGGCGACCGGTCATCCGGGCGTAGGCCTGGCAAAGCAGTGTTTGGCTCGCCTTCGACACGCCGTAGACGTTGACCGGCTCGGGCAGGTCCGCCTCGCTCATGGGAGCGGTCTTCCGCCCGTACTCCGACGAGCTGCCGATGTTGAGGAACGCCCGGTACGGGATGGCTTCCGCCGCCTGGAGGAGGCGCCAGGTGCCCAGGACGTTGGTTTCGAACATCAGCCGCTCATCGACCTGACGGCCGAGATACCCGCCATAGGCAGCGAAATGGATCAGGCAGGTGGGCTGGACGTCGCGCAGCACTCGGCCGATGGTCTCCATCGAATCCAAACCGGCCGTGTGTCGCTGGATGCCAAGATCGGCGATTCGCCAAGGATCGGATTCGGCCCGGACCAGAACGTGCACGTCCTCACCCCGAGCATGAAGCAGTCGGGCCACGTTGGCCCCCACGAACCCGGCGGCGCCCGTGATCAGATACCGCTCGTCCATCGATCCGTCGCTCCGAGTTAGGCGGACGATTGGTCGCGCGCCCACTCCAACATTCGGCGGAGCCCGGCGTCCATCGACACCGCGTGCCTCCAGCCCAGCATGTTCCGGATCTTGGTCACGTCCGGGCAGCGCCGTTTCGGATTGTCGATGACGTAGACCGGATCGCTCGGCGTCTTGTGGGCGACCTGGAGTTTGCCACCAAACAGTCCGTTGATGGCGTTCGCCAGCTCCCTGACCGTCACCTCCTCCTCGTTGTTGCCGACGTTGAAGATCTCCTCCCGCAACCCGGAAAGAAGCACGAGAAACTGAGCCCGGATGTTGTCGCTGACGTAGCAATAGCTCCGGGTCGAGGTGGCATCGTAAACGGCGAGGGTTTCTCCCGCCAGCGCGCAGCGAAAGAAATTGGAGACCACTCGCGGATCACTGAGTAGCAGCCGGGGTCCGTAGGAGTTGAAGGTCCGGGTGATGTTGACGGGGACCCCGAATTTCTTGGCGTACACGACGCAGAGCGACTCGCCGAGGCGCTTGGATTCGTCGTAGGGGGCGCGGGGCCCCACGCACGAGACGTTGCCGTGATACGTCTCCGGCGTCGGCACCTTGTTGGGATCGGGGTCGCCGTACACCTCGCTGGTGCTCAAATACAACACCCCGCGCGAGCCCTTGGCCTTGGCCAATTCCAGCACGTTGCGGGTGCCATCGACGTTGACCGCGATCGTCTCGAGGGGATACTTCTGGTAGAACAAAGGAGACGCAATGCTCGCCGCGTGAATGATGTAATCTACCGGACCGTCGATCGTGATGGGCTTGGAGATGTCGTGCCTGATGAACTCGATGTCGGGCCGATTCCGGAGATGGGTCAGGTTGCTGTCATCGTTGACGATGGCGTTGTCCAGGCACACCACCCGACAAGGCGGATGCAACCCGTTGTCGTTGATCGCGGCGAGGGTATCGATGCAATAGCTCCCGAGGAACCCGAAACCCCCAGTGACCGCGACGGTGCAGCCCGCCAAATCAGCCGCCTTCTCGCCGATGTCGGCTACGATTTCGGCAATATCGTCCTGAACGACGCGATGAAGCCGCTGACTCATGAAACCCGCCATTGGTGACAGGATGGTGCCGCCGCCGAGCTGATTAGGCCCCCGATCGCGGAGCCAGCCAGCAGGAACTGCGCCGCTGAGAACAGGGGGCTAGCCCCCGCTTGGATCGAAATGACGGCGTGAAGAAAGCTGGGGCGTAGCGCCGGCGCAACAACGTGGGGAGACGGGGCCCGGGTCCCTCAGGGCGTGAGCCGCGCGACTTGGCCGTCGAGAGATCCGCCGCGGGTCGCCTGAAAAGGCTGGAACACCGGGTAGTTGGCCGACTGCGTTTGCCCCCCGAGCGCGAAGGCCCCGCCCGGCGTGACCGCGACCGCTCGGCCAAAGTCCTCCCCGCTCCCGCCGAAGTAGCTCAAGTAGAGCAGTTGCTTGAGATCGGGGCTCAGCTTGGCGACGAAGGCATCGGCGTTACCCCCGATGGTGGTCCGGTAGGCACCCGCGGTGAACGGCAGGTTGTTCGAGAAACTCCCCCCCGCGACGTAGACGTTCCCCAGCGCATCGACCGCGACGCCCTCGATCGCCTCGCCGAACCGGCCGCCGAGGAAGGTCGACGCGATCAACTGCCCGGTCGGCGAGATCTTGGCGACGAACCCATCGCCCGGATAGTTGGAGTTCGCCCCAGTGCTTCCACCGCCGGTCCCGCCGTACGTCGCTTGGAAGCCACCACTCGTTCCCGGAAAGTTGGGCGACAGTGTCCCCGCCGCCACGATCAGGTTGCCCTGAGGGTCGATCGCCAGGTTATGGGTTTCAGAGACCTCGGCCTGATCGCCTCCCACGTAGGTTCCGAACAGCAGGTTCGATCCGTCCGGCGAGAACTTTGCCACGTAGGCGTCGTTCGTACCCCGGCGGGTCTTCGCGAACCCGTTCGGGGTCGGCATGTTGGGAGAGAAGGTGATGTAGAAAACGTTGACTGTGCCATCGGGACTGAGCCGAATCGATGGCTCCCCTGCCTCATCACCGGAGCCGCCGAGGTAGCTCGCCCAGATCACTCGCGACCCATCCGGCGCGATCTTGGCGATCACCCCGTCGAACCCACCGGCGGGTGTCCGCTGAAAGGCCGACGTGAACCACGCGGCCGGGTACGGGTTGGTCGATTGAACGTGCGCCGCCAGATAGATGTTGCCCTGGGGGTCGATCGCAATGTCGCGAACCGGCTCGTTGGCCCCAGTGCCGAAATACGAGCAAAACACGATTCGCGTCGCCTCCGGCGCCAACTTACAGACGAAACCATCCTGCTCTTCGTACGGCTGCCCCGGCTGCCCCCCGCCGAATTGGGTTTGAAAGGCGCCGGCGGTGACCGGAAACCCGATCCCCGCGCGGCCAGCGACATAGATGGCGCCCTGATCGTCGAGTTCCATCGCGTAGATCCGGTCGAAATTGGGCCCCCCCAGCACCGTTGACCAGAGGAGCTGGCCGCTGGGGCTGATCTTGGCGACGAAGCCGTCGGAGAACCCATTGAAAGTCCGGTCGAGCACCGACCCCGACGTCGGAAAGTTGTTGGATCGGGTGGCCCCAGCGACGTATAGGTTCCCCGCGGCGTCGAACGCCATGTCACGAACCATGTCGTTGTCGCCACCGCCAATGAACGAGGCCAAAACGACTTGCGGCACCCCGGCCGGAACCGCGGTCACGGTAACCTGAGACGAACCGGTGGCCCCGTTGGAGGTGGCGCTGATCGTCGCGGAGCCGACCGTGATCCCGTCGACCTTCCCACTCGACGATACGGTTGCAATCCCGGTGGCAGAGGATTGCCAGGTGAACGTTGCGCTGGGAACCGCGGTGCCCTGGGCGTCCCGACCCACGGCCGATAGCTGGACGGTCCCGCCAACCGGAACGGACGATTGACCGGGACTCACCGCAACGGATGCGACCGGACCTGGCGGAGCCGGCGGGGGAGGAGGCGGAGGAGGTGGAGGGGGAGCGGTCGGGCTTCCTCCACAAGCAACGCTCACGACGAGAGCTAGGAAAAAACCGACGGACCTGTTCAACGTGTTTCCTGGTTTCGCAAAGGTGGCTCCCGAAGACTGACAAGGGACGCCCGGCGTACCCCCACGTCGCACACCAAGGGCGTCAGGCCAGCCGGTGCTTCGGAATTCGTTCGGCCTCCACGGGGGCCCCGATCAGTTGATGACGCATCAACGCATCCGCAAAGTACTTGGTCGCCCAACTGAGGATCTCGAATCGACCGTAGCCCCCGTCGAACGGTGCCGAGCCCTTGATGCCACCCCGAAGCCCCGGATCGGCGGCCGAGCGGTTCTGGGTGGACTTGACGAACCCCAAGACCCGGGGAATCGGCTCGATCCAGGCTGGCTCGCCCGTCACCTGGTAGAGGCGAATCCAGTTATTGCACATCTGGACTTGGCCGGTGAGACAGCTCCACCCAGCTGCCGGAGCCCACTGGGCGTCGAATCGTCCGCTCATCCACCCGTCTTCCCGCACCGCGGGCTGAAGCGCCCGCGCCGCCTTTACCCCTGCCCGAAAAACCCGCTCGTCGCCAAGCAGACTCCCCCCTTCCACCAACCCTCGGATCGCATACGCGATCGTGTGGAGCAGGGGACGGGACGGATCGTTGAGGCAACAGTTGGGAAGCCAGCCGTTGGGCGCCTGTTGATCGACGACCGCTCGAAGATTTCGCCGAGCGGCGTCCTCGAAGGTCGGATCGTCGAGCCGCCGGCCAGCTTCCGCCAGGGCCCAAGCGACCCGGGCATTGTACAGCGTGCTATCGGACCGGGCGAACTTGGAGTTGCCGTTCCTCCAATGGCCGTCCGAGCTCAACGCCGAAACGAGGTACCGGCCCGCCCGCGCGGCCGCATCGGCATATCGGGCGTCCCCGGTCGCTTCGAGCGCCGCCAGCCAGCCGAGTATCACTTGACCCGTGTTGAACACCGCTGGCGACCTGCCCTGCCCGATGACCCCGCCCTGAACCGCCCCCGACTCGAGCTGCTGTTCGATTTCCCAGTCGGCGGCCCGAATGGCCCGGCCAACCAATTCGGGCCGGCCGAGATGATGGGCAGCCTCGAGGATGGTCGGGATGATGTATCCAGTCGTTTCGGGGTAGGCTGGCTGCCAACCGCGGGACTGGAAGTAGCGATTCCAAGCGACACTGTAACCGCGGGCAATCCCTCCCGATTGGGTGGCGTCCTGCGCCCGAACAAGCCAATCGACCGCCTCGGTCAGGTGCGGCTCATGTGTCGCGTCGACTGGGTGGCGAGGGCCAAAGTCGGCCCTTAGCTCTCGACGGGCCGCCCTGTTAAAGGCGGGGTGAGCCCTCAGACGGTGAAAGCCCGCTTCTGCGAGCTCGAGGATTCTCCCAGTCATACCCCGATCCAAGGCGACCTCATCGACGCTCCGTCAGCAGGTTTTTCGGAGGCAGAATATGCAACGGCCGGGCCGACGCTGTGGCCTCCGATCCCAAACGCGCGAAAACAACCCTCTTCAGTCCGAGTTAACATCATGTAATTCAACGTGTTACGACAATCGTACCACGGGAGCAGTTCGGACGAGGCCAACTTGAATCGGAAGTGATTGCCGGACGAGAACCGCGCCCCCCTTGGGGGGCCTGGACCTTGCTCCTGCACGGCCATCGGGGGTTCCGAGTGACTCGGATGAAGTGCCCTAGGTTACTTTGTGCCAAACTCTTAACATGGTGATCATGGAGCCAGGCGGCGCCAGCGGGCAGGTTCAGGAGGGCCCCGCGACGGATCGGGCCACGCTGGACCGGTCGCTCCTTGACGGTATCGTCTGGACGGGCGCGACTCGGTGGGCCGCCCAAATCCTCAGCTGGGCCGGGACACTCGTCGTGGCCAGGGTGCTCAGCCCATCTCAGTTCGGCCTCGTTGGCGCCACCAACGTTTTTATCGGGCTGGTCGAGCGCGTCAGCGAGTTGGGTCTCGGTGCCGCGGTGATTCGGCGCCGGATTCGCGACCCCGAGCTGGTGGGCCAGATCAATTCGACCTCGGTGCTCTTGGGGATTGCGTTCGCCCTGGTCTCGTTCGGGGCTTCCTGGCCGCTGGCCGCCTTCCTCGGAAAACCCGAGGTCCGCGAAATCACCGGCTGGATGAGTCTGACCTTCATCATCACCGCGTTCCGAGTGATCCCGCGGGCAATGCTTTCGCTCGATCTTCGATTCAAGCGGGTCGCCGCGCTCGACGCGGCCGAAGCGATCACCTCCACCGTCGTCATCGTGGCGCTCGCGCTCGGCGGCGCCGGCGTCTGGTCAATCGTCGCGGGCCTCTTGGTCGGTACCGTATCCAGCACGATCTTGGCGGTTCATGCGGCTCGTCCGCCGTTTCGATGGCCCACCGCCACCAAACAGCTCGGAGACGAGATCCGTTACGGGCTTCACATCGTGGGCACGCGATTGGCGTGGTACTGGTACAATCAAGCGGATTTCATGGTCGTGGGCCGGTTCTTGAGCGCCGCGGCCTTCGGCTTCTACAGCTTCGCCTGGCAGCTCGCGTCGATCCCGGTGCAGCGGATCAGCGCGCTCGTCAACCAGGTGTCGACCCCGGTTTTCGCGCAAGTCTACCACCAGCGGGCGGAACTCGCCCGATACTTCCTGCTCCTGACGGAGGGACTCGCGTTCGTCACACTCCCGTTCTCCGCCGGGCTGGTGCTGACGGCGCCCGAGTTGGTCGTCGGAGTCCTTTCCGAGAAGTGGGCTCCGACGATCGTGCCGCTCCAGATCCTCGGCCTCTACGGGGGGATGCGCACGATCACCAACCTGTTCTCGAACCTGCTCCAGACCGTTGGGCGGGCTCGAGAGGTGTTCGTGAACACGCTCATCGCCGCCATCGTCCTGCCAATCGGATTCGTGGTCGGCGCCATCACCCACGGGACGACCGGCGTCGCTCTGGTATGGGTCGTCGGTTATCCCCTGGTCATCATTCCTCAAGCTCGGCTCGCGCTCGAAGTCACCGGGGTCCCGTTTCTGGCCTACGTTCGGGCGATGCGGCCTGCAGCCTTGGCGACCGGAATCATGGCGGTAGCGGTGTTCACCGTTGGCGAGGTGCGCCCCGCATCCTGGCATCCGCTCGCCGCCCTCGCGATCGAGGTGTTCGTCGGTGTCGCCGTCTACGCCGGAATCGTCTGGGGCCTGTATGGCGATCGCGCCCGGAAACTGGTCGCGACGTTCCGCGGTGCGCAGCAGACCGCAAAGACGACCCCGGAGGCCGCGACGTGAGGCCCGAACCCTTCTTCATCGTTGGCTTCCAGCGATCCGGAACGACCCTGCTCCGGCTGATGCTCGACAGTCATCCGGCGGTCGCGATTCCGCTCGACGTCACTGGCCTCTGGTCGCGATACGAGGAGAGGCTCGACCGGTACGATCTCGGTCAGGGGGCAAGTACCCGGAAGCTGATAGCCGACCTGCTGGCGGAGGAACGGATTAGGTTGTGGGAGGTACCGCTCACCGTCGATGAAATCGACGCCCAACGCCAACAACCTGGCTATCCCGGCATCATCGACGCCTTTCACCGGGCCTACGCGGCCCGCCACGGAAAGGAGCGATGGGGCGACAAGGACCCGGGCAACATCCTCCGGCTCCACTTGCTCGATCGGTGGTTTCCAAACGGGCAGATCGTCCACCTGATCCGGGACGGTCGGGGGGCCTGTCTCTCCCACCTCGGCCAAGCGTTCGGGTTCGACGACGTCCTCGAGTGCGCCGAGGCGTGGCGGGAGCAAGTCTGGTGGGTCCGGCGCATCGGCCAGATCTTGGGGCCGGATCGCTATCATGAACTCACCTACGAGGCCTTGGTGGCCGCGCCGGAGGCGGAGCTCCAGCGACTATGCCGGTTCCTCGGCCTGGCATTTTCGCCCGAGATGCTGAGCTACCACGATCACCTCGACCGCTCCATTCCAGCGGAGAAACGCCATATCTGGCCCTTGATCGGGGAGCCGCCTCGCAAGGAAAACGCCGACAAGTGGAAATCGCAGATGTCGCGCGGGGTCCAGGTCTGCTTCGAAAAACGGGCCGGCACCCTTCTTCGAGAGCTGGGCTATCCCACCACGCCTCCGCCGTGGCGAGGCGGCTATCAGACGGAGCTCCGTCATCTACTGGGCCGAGCGTTACGCGCCATCGGGGCTCGCACCCGGGGCCGGGGCGACCGGTAGGTCGGTCGCGTGGCATCGCCCCAACCGCTCTTCGAAGCACCGGCGCACGCCAACCGGGAGGACGCCCGCGGCCGTCTGCTGCTGGTCAGCTGGCACTTTCCCCCGGCCCAATCCGCCGGATCGCTCCGCTGGCAAAAACTCTGTCGTTTCGCGGCCGCCCGCGGCTGGGCGGTCGACGTCATCACCGCCGACCCCGCCCTGACCAACCCGACACCGTCGGCAGCCTTGGCTGCCTTGCCGGCCGGCACCCGGGTATTCGGGGTGAGGCGGCCTCGAATTTGGGAGGAGGACCTCGAGGCGAACCTGTGGCGGTGGTTCAAGAAGCCCCGCGGTGCCCCGAGCAAGCCATCCGCGGGGCCCGTCGAGGGGCTCCCTGAGTCTCTGGCCCCGGACGAGATCCGCTGGAGATTGACGGGCCGCGACCTGATTAGGGCCTGGACGGCGTGGCTCGAGTTTCGGCGCGACGGCGGTTGGGCGAGAGGGGTGACCGCCACGGGCCTCCAACTGGCCGCGCGGGAGCGGTACGCGGCAGTGATCAGCTGCGGACCGCCCCATCTGGCGCACACCGCCGCTCGCCGGATCGCCGAACGACTCGACCGTCCTTTGATACTCGACCTCCGCGACCCGTTCGCCACCTGGCGACGTCTCCCCGCCCCAATCGCCAGCCCCCTGTGGTTTCGGTTGGCCCGCTGGCACGAGGACCGAGCGGTCGCGCGAGCGGCACTGGTGGTCGCCAACACCGAGCCCCTTCGCCAAGCACTGGCTGCTGACCATCCGGGAGCCGCGGCCTGTTTCCTGACGGTGACCAACGGCTATGACGAGGACGACCCGATGCCCACGACCAGCCACGGCGATCGGTTCACGATCGCCTATGCCGGTGCGGTCTACCTCGACCGCGATCCCCAGCCGCTGTTCCGAGCGCTGGCCGCCGTGGTTCGCTCGCTCGGTTTGACCCCCGATCAGCTCGGGATCGAGTTCATCGGGGATGCCGGCAGCTATGGCGACGTGCCCCTGAGCGCGATGGCGGCCGACGAGGGGATCGGCGACTACCTGACCGTCGTCCCCAAGCTGCCCCGCGACGAGCTGTTTGCGCGGCTGGCCAAGGCCGCGATGCTGCTGAGCCTCCCGCAGGACAGCAAATTCGCGATCCCCTCCAAGGTGTTCGAGTATCTCCGGTTTGACGCTTGGGTCTTGGTGCTGGCGGACCGGGGCTCTCCCACCGAAGAGCTGCTCCGAGAGACCAGCGTCGACGTGGTTGCCCCCGGTGATCATCCGGCGCTCGTGGACGCCATTCGCCATCGGGTCGTCGAGTTTCGGTCCGGCCACCGGCCCCGCCGGCTGGAGGCCAGCACTCGGCTCTCCCGGGCCCATCAAGCGGAGATTCTCTTCTCGGCCATCGAGGCCATCCCTGGGGTCATGGAGGGGGCTCGATGATCCGGCAGGCCGTGAGCCGATGGCTAGGCGACCCTCGGCTCGCCCGTCTGGCCCGGCCCCTTCTCCGCCGCCGGGCGACGGTGTTCATGCTGCATCGGTTCGCTCATCCCGACCGCGGACCGGGCCTGAGGGGCCTCGAGTGTTTGCTCGAAACCCTCCGGCGGGAACGAGTCCCGATCGTGGGGCTCAGCACCCTTCTCGATCGGTGGGAGACCGATCCGCGAGGCCTCGCGGGCGCGGTGGCTTTTACGGTGGATGACGGCTACGCCGATTTCGATACGTTAGGCGGTCCACTCTTCGCACGGTTCGACGCGCCGGTCACCGTGTTCCTGGTGACCGGTTTCCTCGACCGGCAATTGTGGCTGTGGTGGGACCAGGTGAGCTGGATCGCGGAAACGACCCGGAACGACTTGATGGTCCCGATCGAGCATGAACCCTCGCTCCGCATTGGCGGCACGACTGGCGGGGAACGCCGGGCGGCGGCCGCGGCGGTCGTCGAGCGACTCAAGGACCTTCCCGACCTCGGCCGGCGGGACGCCATCGGGGCTTTGGCCCGCGAGGCGGGGGTCGAGATTCCCGCAGCATCGCCCGAGCAATACGCGCCGATGACGTGGGATCAAGCCCGATCCTGGAGTTCCCGCGGGGTAACCTTCGGGCCCCATACCATGTCACACCCGGTCCTGAGCAGAGCGGATCCGGAGACCAGCGCTCGAGAGATCCGAGGCAGCTGGGAACGGCTTCGTGCCGAGATCCCCGGGGCGGTTCCAGTGTTCTGCTACCCGAACGGCCGAGCCGCCGATTTCGGATCTCGAGAAGAGCAAACGGTCGCCGACCTCGGCCTCCGAGCTGCCCTCGCGACGACCACCGGCTACCTGGGCCCGGGCGCCGCTCGGTTCGCCCTCCCCCGATTCGCGCTGCCGTCATCGTTAGGCGGCGCCGTGCAGATCGCCTTCGGCGTCGAACGGGCCAAAGCTCTGTGGCGAGGGACCCGATGACACTGGGCGCCGCCGCGTACGCCGCCCTGCGGGCAACCGGATGGCCAGCCCTCCGCCGCCGCCGCCGGGGCGCGATTTTCTGTTTCCATAACGTGGTGGAGGGGCCAGTCGCCCACGCCGACACCTCCCTTCACCTGCCGGTGACCCGCTTCGCCCGGCTGCTCGACTGGATCGCCGCCGACTACCGCGTCTTGCCCCTGAACGAGCTGCTCGAAAGGGTTCGCCAGGGTGAAGCGGTCGGCGGGCTTGCCTCGCTCACTGTCGACGATGGATACACCGGCTTTCTGCGGCTCGGCCTCCCGGTTCTCCGATCCCGACAATTGCCAGCGACCATGTTCGTGGTGAGCGGCGCCGCCGCGAGCCCGGCTCCCTTTTGGTGGGATCTCGCCGGCGCGCAGGGTCGCCTTACCGACCGATCTCGGCAAGCCGCTCTCACCGAATGGGCTGGCCGTGGCGACCGCGTCGTCCCCGGCCTGGGCCTCCGCCAGTCGGCCCTCCCACCGGATTTGATGCCAGCCGATTGGAAGGCGATCGTGAAGGTGATGGGACCCGATCTGGCGATCGGTGCCCACACCGCCAGCCACTGCAATCTCACCGCCGTCTCCCCAGAGACCGTTGCAACCGAGTTTCAGGAGGCCAACCGGGCGATTCGGGAGGCGCTTGGCGTCGAGCCGACCATCGTGAGCTACCCTTACGGCTTGACCAGCCCGCCGGTGGCCGATGCGGCCCCACGGGCCGGGTATCGCTTCGGCGTTCAATTGGGCTCTGACGGCGTCCTCGCCAACACCGATTCGTACCGGATTCCCCGAATCAACGTCCCGGCGACCGCGACGGCGGGGCAGCTCGCCTGTTGGGCGACCGGCTTGCGATGGAACAAACCCCGATGACGGGGCGGCGAATCGCGATGGTTGGGCCGAGCCTCCGAGGGGGCGGCCTTGAACGGGTGGTTCGCGATCTGGCCACCGCGTTCCTGGCACGCGGGGATCGTCCCGCGGTGTTCACCGTGGCGGGACTCGGCGTCCATGCCGGTCCGCTGGAGCAGCTCGGGATCGAGGTCTTTGATTGTCGCGAACAGGCGCCGAGACTACCCGGTTACCCGCGCCGGCTGATCGCCAGTTTGCGCCGATTTCGCCCCGACTTGGTTCACGCCCACAGCGGCACCTGGCTTCCGGCGGCGGTGGCGAGCACGGTGCTCCGGCGACCACTCGTGTTCACCGATCACGGACGATACCCGCCCGAACCCTGGGGTCGTGCCCTCGTCGAGCGGGGCTGTTGGCTCGCGACGGACGAGCTGGTCTGCGTCTCGTCGGCGCTGGCCGAATACGACCGCCGGTTCTTGCGGCTCCGGACGGTTCCGGTAGTCATCCCCAACGGCATCGACCTGACCGCCTACCGGTCGGTCGACCCGGAAGCGCGGCGCCGACTTCGGGCCGAATGGGGTGTGGGCTCGGCGGTGCTCGGCGTGGTGGTGGGTCGACTCGAAGCGGTCAAGAATCATGGTGGGATCATCGAGGCATTGGCGATCGCCCGTCGAGCTGCTCCCGCCGTCGAGCTGGCGTTCCTCGGAACCGGGACTCTCGAGGAGGACCTTCGGCGCCAGTGTCGGACGCTGGGACTGGAGGAGGCCGTGCGGTTCCTGGGTTACCGACCAGATATCCCCGATTGCCTTCGGGCGGCCGACTTCTGGCTCCTGGGTAGTACGACGGAGGGGCTTCCGATCAGCTTGCTGGAGGCCATGGCTGCCGGCCTCCCGATCGTGGCCACCGCCGTCGGCGGGATTCCCGAGGCGCTCGGGAATCCGCCGGTGGGACGCCTGGTGGCTCCCGGCGACCAAGACGCGCTGGTCGACGCGCTGACCGAGATCGCGAGTTCAGCACCGCGCCGAAACGAGTTGGCGCAGACGGCACTCGCGAGGGCCTCCGAGTTTTCACTGGAGAAGGCGGTTGCTCGGTATGGGGAGGTGTACGATCGCGCGATGCGAAGCTAGCGGGGCCCAGCCGCCCCGGGCTCCGCAACCGGCCGACCCACGAGCGAATCGAGGAGGGCTCGGAACCGCGGCAGCCGAGCGGCGCCCTCGGCGGTTTGGGCGAGGTCCTTTTCCTCGAGTGGATCGCCGTCGAGGGCGTACAGCTCTTCGACGACCGTGGTCCCCAGGCCGCCGGTGAGCCACCGAATGTAGTGTTCTCCCTCGGCCATGACCGAGTACGAGTACGACGCGGGCCGGAGATCGCGATCCGGGGAATAGGCCGCCAACACCCGATAATTCGCCGCGGCCAGGCTGTCAGGGGAGCCCCGGAGCATCCTCGTCAGCGGTTCACCGGGAATCCCCCTGGCATTGGGGACGCCCGTGAGATCGAGAATCGTTGCGGGGAAGTCGCGGTAGCCTACTGGGGTCGCGATTCTTCCAGGCACCAAGTTCCCCCGCGGCCACAGCACGATCAGGGGGACTTGGATGACTTGCCGGTAGAGGCTGTTTCCATGCCACAGCTTGTTGTGCTCCCCGAATTGCTCTCCATGATCCGAGGCGACCACGACGATGGTGTTCTCCAACACGCCCCGGCGGTCGAGCTCGGCGAGCAGAGCCCCGATTTCGTGATCGGTATAGGCGATGGCGCCGTCATACGACTGGTTGGCCCGCTTTCGTTGAGCGGGTGAGTGCATCCGGAAGTCGTCGGCCTCGTCCGGCCCGTAATCGGGGAGACTCTGGTCGACGAACATCGTGTCGAAGGGCGGCGGCGCGACGTAGCGAAAGTGGGCGTTGTAGTAATTGAGAAACGCGAAGAACGGTCGGTCGCCACGTTTCGGAAGCCAAGCGAGAAAGTCGTCGTTGATCTTGCTGACGTACTTGCGACCCCGGGCGCCGAGGAAATCATAGACGGGATCGAGCGCTCCGGTGCTATGGATCAGGCGTCCCCACGCGGAGCTCTTCACGAGCGTCACGAACGAGACGTGAAAATCGCTGTAGTGCACGAACCCCCGGGCGAGGCCATGCTCCCGGCTGGTGTAGGCGATATTGGCAACGAAGCCCGCCGTCGCATAGCCATCGTCGCGAAGTGCTTCGGCGAGCGTCGGGTGCGCCCCGTCCAGCGGCGTCACGAAACCGGCGGACGTCTCCTGGGGATGATGACCGGTGAACATCGTGGCGTGTGACGGGAGGGTCCACGGCGAACTGGCCATCGCTCGTTCGAAAACGACGCCCCGCCGCGCGAGTTCGGTCAGTCGGGGAGTGGTTGGCAGCTCGTAACCGTAGACACTCAGACTGTAGGCCCGGACGGTATCGAGGAGAAGCAACAGCACGTTGGGCGCCTCGGTCCGACCCGCGGGCAGTCGGGAAAGTGCGCGACGTTCCGATACTCGCCAGGCCACCTCGTACCCGATCCCAAGGACCGCGACCGCCAGTGCGAGGGCGGGCAGGGTCCGGAGGATCAGCCGAAACGGTCTCGGCGTGCGAAACCAGGGCAGTCGGCTGAGTCCTACCGCCATCCCGATCCCGAGCACGATCTGCGAGGCCAGATGGATTCGCGGCAGGAGGAGGGTGACGCCGCAGCCCGCGAAGGCCGCGAAGACGACAACGGCCACGCCGGGGCGCCCGACGGCCGGCATCCACCGGGCCGCCGCAATCAGGAGCAGGCCGGCGAGGGTGAAGACAACGGTGTTATTGAGAGGAATCATCCAAACGGACGACCAGCCCTGATGGATGGCGCGACCAAATCCGTGGAACTCTAGCTGTCGAACCGAGAACTCGACGATCCCGCCGAGCAGGGCGAACCAGAAACCGATGCGGAGCGTCTCGGCTCCCGTCAGAGAGCCCTGGGGCGGCGGTTGGGACATTGGGAGGTATGTTATTGTTTAGGCATGGGTTGGCCCTGCAACCTGTAACGGCAATCGCTGGGCCGCAAGGGCAACCGAACTCGCGGGCACGGGGCTTGCTCGGCAGGCTCCGTCGGGCGGACGCCACCTAACTTCCTAAGGCCACTGGACTTGCGCAGCAGACCCAATCTTGCCCCACGACCACCCGGCAGCCGATCAGTCCGGAGAGAGGCGGTAGTCCCCGGGGCGCTGACCGCGCCCCAGGCGGCCCTCCGTCATCCCCGGGAGAGTGAAGAACGGGGACCGGGACCGACGGTGCACTGGATCGTCGCGCTATTCCTGTTTTTGTCGATCAGCCGGTTCCACATGCACGTCCCGATCCTGGCCGTGCTCCGGTTGCCTATGCTGCTGGGGTCAACGGCTTTGTTGCTCTCCTTCGGCACCATCGATTACTGGCGGCCGGCAGAATTGGCCAAACATTGGATGGTCCGGTTGGTGGGGCTGATGGTGGTGATCTTCTTGATCGGAATGCCGCTCAGCATATACCCAGGACATTCCTATCGCGTTTTTACCGACGACTACCTCACCGTCATCCTCGGCGCCACGATGACCCTGGTGATCGGTCGGACACTTGCCGGGCTCAAGTTGCTGCTGAAGACCCTGGCGAGCGGTTGCGTCGCGGCGGCCGTGCTGGCAGTCGTCCGCGGTCGGACCGATTCGAGCGGGCGGCTCTCGGGCGGCTATGTCTACGACGCCAACGACATCGCCCTGATCTGCCTGATTGCCATCCCGCTGATCGTCTGGTGGGTCCTCGACCACAAGTCGCTCGCCGGAAAGCTGATGGTGGGATCCATTCCCTTGCTGCTCTACGTGGTCGTCAGCAGCGATTCGCGGGGCGGATTCCTGGGGCTGGTCGCGATCGCGGCGGGATTCCTGTTCTTGGGTTTCTCAAAGCAGCACGGCATCCCGAGGCTTCGAGCCACCGCATTGCTCTTGGCGGCCGCGTTCGTCGTTGGGGTTCCGTTTCTGCCCAAGGAGTATCTCGCCCGGATCGCCTCGATCGGGTCGGAGGAGGACTACAACACGACCTCGTACTCCGGCCGGAAAAACCTGTGGCGGCGAGGGATGCAATACACCGTCACCTACCCGGTCACCGGAGTCGGCCTCGGCAACTTCCGAACGGCTGAGGGTCGCGACCTGGCGGGGGAGGCCACTCCTGGCAAAGGGATCAAGTGGTCGGCCCCGCACAACTCCTTCGTGCAAGCGGCAGCCGAGGGCGGGGTGATCGTCGGGATTTCGTACCTGTTGCTCTGCCTCGGAAGCATCGTCCAGCTGGTGCGGATCCGGCCCACGCCAGACGGCGAGGGATTGATGGCGCCGCTGGTCGCTCTGGCGATGCTGGGTTTTTCGGTCACCAGCTTTTTCTTGAGTTGGGCCTACTACGACGTGACCTACATGCTGTTCGGCCTGGCCGCCTCGGTCCTGATGCGGCGGGGCTCGTTCCAGTTGTTTGGCGGCGTCCCGGAAGTGGCGATGGCACCGGCACTGAACTCCACCGCGCCGCCGCGGAGATGGGGTCGCTCGGCACCCCGTCCATGACGCGATCGCTGGTCATCGGCAAGCTCTGGGACAGTGAGTATCCGTGGGACGTTCGAGTCGAGAAAGTCTGCGACGCCCTCACCTCGGCGGGCCACCGGGTCGAGTTGGTCTGCCGGAACCGCGACGATCGGGCCCCGATTGAAGACCACGGTCTCCTCCGGATCCATCGAATGCCGTTTCGGCGACACTGGCCCCGTTCGATCGAGCGGCTGTCGAGTTTCCCCGCGTTCATCAACCCCCGCTGGTACCGGTTGGCGCGGCGGGTGTTCGAGGAACGGCGGGTCGACTTGATCCTTTGCCGCGACCTTCCATTGGCCCCAATGGCGCTCGCGCTCGGGCGGAGGATCTCGCGGCCGGTCATCGTCGACGTAGCCGAGCATTATCCCGGACTCCTCAAAGATCTCTACAACGTTCACGATTTTCGGTTGGCGAATCTCCTGATCCGCAACCCCCTACTGGCGGCATGGGTCGAGCGAACGACCCTGCCGAGGGCGGACGGACTCTGGGTAGTCATCGACGAAATGGCGGACCGGCTGGTCCGAATGGGGGTAGCTCGGGACCGCATCTCACTAGTCTCGAACACTCCCTCCCTCGGCCGCCGCAAACCCGGCCCACCGATTCGTTCGGGGCAAGACGGCGTCATTCGGATGGTTTACCTCGGGATCATCGAGCAGTCGCGGGGCCTCGGCGTGGTCCTTTCGGCGCTCGCGAAACTCGATCGTTCCGGGCCGATTCGGGCAACGCTCGACGTTTTCGGGGACGGCCACGGCCTACCCTTGGTGCGCAGGCGGATCGCCGAGCTTGGTCTGGGGGAGCAGGTGACCCTCCATGGGCGGCAGCCCTACGAGGCCGTTCTGAGCCGCTTGAGCGACTTCGACGTCGGGGTAATCCCCCATCACGCGACGGATCACTGGAACTACACCATCCAGAACAAGCTGTTCGACTACCTAGCCGCCGGCCTGCCCGTGATCGTTTCCTCGATGCCGCCGGCGGCTCGGATCGTCCAGGAAACCGGGGCCGGGGTCGTCTTTCGCGACCGCGATCCGGGTGCGTTCCTCGAGTCGCTCGCCGGCTTGACTCGCGCCGACGATCGGAACCGGATGGGGCGGCAAGGACGAATGGCGGTCGAACGGACGTTCAACTGGTCGTTCGATGCCGCGCGGCTGGTGGCCTCGGTCGAGGGGCTCGCCAGTCGTGGTGGGGAGCTTTCCGCCGCCGCCACCGCCGGCCCCGATCCGGGTCTCCAGTCATGACCGCCCCGCTGATCGTTCGGCCCCTCGAGCCGACCGATCATTCGTCGCTCTTCGCTTTCTACCGCGCCAACCTGGGCACCGGCGAGCGGGTGGCTCAATACTTCGAGTGGCGTGAACGGGACCCGGCCAGCGGTGGCAATCGCCCGTTTGCCGCCTGGTATGACGGCGCGCTCCTGGGCACGGTCAACGTGGTCCCCTGGACCCTTGCCGGCGGCGGCCACGAGTTCTCGGTTTGTTGGCAGCAGGACTCCATCGTGTCGGCGGCCGCGCGCGGCAAGGGGGTTGGCAAGGCCCTGGTGAATGCCGCGGCCGCTGGATGGCCCTTGGTGTTGGCCAAGGGGACTTCCGCCGCCATGTATGCGCTCAGGAAGTCGGCGGGATTCGTCGACCTGCCTAACGCGACCTATCTGACCCGGGCCCTCCGCCCGTTCGCCACCGGGGGAACCTGGAGGCGCCGTCTCGGAACGCCGCTCTTGTCGTTCCGAAACCTCTTTCATCGACTGCCCCCGCCGTCCCGTCCGTTGCACCTTCGCGAGCTCTCGACCTTTGGGCCAAGTTACGACGCCCTCGCCGCCCGACTCGTCGGCGGCCAGCGGATGGCCCCGCGGAAGGGGGCCTCCTACCTGCATTGGCGATACCTCGGCTGCCCGACCCGCCAGTATCGGATCCTGGAGGCCGTCGATGGCGAGGAGCCACTCGGCGCCGCCATCCTCCGACTCCCGTCCGGTCCGCCCGACGTGGCTTGGCTGGTGGACCTCATCGGTGATCTCGACGATGCCGACGTGGTGGTGACGCTCCTCTCCGGGGCGCTTCGGTCGGCTCGAGCGGCGGGTGCGAGCCTGATTCGCACCTTCGCGACCTCACAACGCGCGCGAGAATTCCTTGGTAGGGCCGGGTTCGTCGACTCGGCGGAAACGCCCCGTTTCACCATCCGGGTCGGGCTGCCCACATGGACGCTGGGCCCCGATCGAATCGACTGGAATTTTTGGCACGGGGATGGCGACGCCGAGTTGTACCAATGAATGCACCTAATACGGGACGAAAGCTCCCCACCCCGGCGCCGCCGGCCCCCCCTACCGCCGATCCCAACGACTGGACCCGACCGCCATCGGGTCGGGGGCCCCAGTGGTGCTCGATTCTTGCCATGGTCGCGACCATGAAGCCGGCACCGGGAGAGGTGGGGTAGCATGTCGGAGACCCAAGCGAGTCTCTCGCTCACCCTGGCGGGTATGGCGCTGGCGGCGGTCGGTTGCTACTGGATCGCGACTCGATTCGAGGGGATCCGGCCAGGAGCCGGGCCGCCGCTCGAACCCGCCGCGAGCCCCGAGTCGCTCGACCGCCGTTGGCTCGCCGCACTTGTGGTGGTGGTCGCCATCGGGGTGACGCTCCGGTTCGTGGGTTTGGGGGTCAAGGGACTGGCCCATCCCGAAGCCTACATCCCCGGTCTCGACCTGCCCCCCGACATCTCAGTTCCACCACCGCGCCACGGTCTCGGAGAGACATGGTATTGGCACTTCACTACCGAGCCCCATCCGTTCGGCTATTACCTGGCCATGTGGGCGTGGACCAAGGCGTTCGGTGCCAGTCTCGTCTCCATCCGGTTCCCCGAGGCATTGGCCGGAGCGCTCTCGCTGCTCCTGATCTTTCGGCTCGCGACGGCGAGTTACGGTGCTCGGGTCGGAGCGATCGCCACCGCAATGCTGGCCCTTCACGGCTTCCACCTGTTCTGGAGTCAGGCAGCCCGGATGTACGCGCCCGGCGCCTTTCTTGGCCTCCTGTCGACGTACCTCCTCCTGGAGATGCACCGTACCCACGGCCGGGATCGGATTCTGGCGGCGGGGTACGTGGCAGCGACAGTTGCGGGGGCGCTGACAATCGAGTTCTTCTGGCCGCTCCTCGCCGGGCAAATGTTGTGGACTGCGTTGCAGTTTCGAGGCCGGCTCGGGGCCTTGCCGCGGGTGGCGGTCGTTCAGACGCTGGCGTTCATCCTCTCGGCGCCGATGCTGTCACACGCCTTGATGACCGGGCGCAACAACGCGGCGGGAGCGCCCACACTGACGTTTCTCCGGCGGTACTTCTCGTTCGGTTTTCTGTTTCAGCACGGGGCGTACTTCGAACCGCGCGACGCGATCCCAATCGCCGTCGCGATCGCGGTGCTGATCCTGAGCCTCCTGCTGATCGCTCGCGGCGTTGGAGTGGCACCGGCGCCGGTCGCCGTCGACGCCGAGGTCGACCGCTCCGCGATGAAACCCCTGGCGCTCGCGGCCTTGGGGATGTCGATGGTGATGCTGGCCATCGCGCTCTTCTCGGAGCGGCGGCGCCTTCATTTGACGATTTTGAGCGTCCTTCCGTTCCTCGCGTTGACGATCCCGGTGGTCGTGGGCTCGGCGGGCGCGATTCTGGCGAAGGTGGCGCCGCGGCTCGGGGCCTGGTTACGGTCTCAGCCCCCGGCGTTCACCCTCATTCCCCTGTTGGCCGTGGTGCCGACCGCGGCCCTCTTCATCGCATCCTTCAAGGTGACGTTGCTAGCCCCTCGGGGGTTCCTCCTTTTCGTGCCGTTCCTGCTGATCGTCACCGCCGCCGGGGCTTTGGCCCTCGCCCGCCGGCGAGAGGTCGCGGTCCTGCTCGCCCTGGCGCTCACGGTGATCTTCTCGGCGAGCGCCGTCATCGTGAGGCGAGCGCCGATTTCCCCTCGCGATTATCAGGGTCTCGCCCGGGCGATGAACGCCCGGCTCGAGCCGAGCGATCTCGTCTTCGTGCGGCGCAGCTGGGCGACCACCCCGCTGTTCTATTACCTCCCGCACGATCGGCTGATAGCCAAGGACTTCGCGGCGGCGACGCAGCAGGCTCCCGAAGCGAAGATCTGGGTGGTGGCGTTCGGACTCGCGGAGCCGCCGGGGCTCGCCGAGGCGCTCGCGACCTATCAGGCGGTGGATTCGGTGGCGGCGCTCAACATGAAGGCGATTCGGTTCTCGCCTCGTTCTCGGTAGCCGTCGATCGCCATGGCCGGGACCCTCACGCTGGTGATCCCGTGCTACAACGAGGTGGCGCGGATCGACCTCGACAGGTTCGGAGCCTTTCGGTCCTCCCACCCATCCGTCCGGCTCCTCTTCGTCGACGACGGCAGCACCGACGGCACCGCCGAGCGGCTCGAGCAATTCGTCGCGCCGTTCGGCCCCGACGCCCAGGTCCTTCGGCAAGGCGTCAACCGGGGCAAGGGCGAGGCGGTGCGTTCCGGGCTGCAGCGGGCTCGTGCGGATGGCGCCGCGATCGTGGGATTCCTGGACGCCGATCTGTCGACGCCGCTCGACGCGGTGCTCGACTTGGCGAGCATCCTCGATCAGCGACCCGAGATCCACTGGGTAACGGCAGCCCGGGTGCGGCTCCTCGGCCGGGACATTCAGCGTCGGGCCGTCCGTCACTATCTCGGCCGGGCGTTCGCGACCGCGGCGTCGCTGATCCTGGCGATGCCGGTGTACGACACCCAGTGCGGCGCGAAGCTCTTTCGGGCCACCGCCGAGCTGGATGAAGTCCTGGCCCGACCATTCGTGTCCCGCTGGGTCTTCGATGTCGAGATGATTTCGCGGTTCGATCAGATCAGAAGCCGGACGGGCGGCCGACCGGCCGCCGACAGCATTTATGAGTACCCCTTGGCGAGCTGGAGCGACGTGCCAGGATCGAAGGTCAAGCCCCGCGATTTTGCCCGCGCCTTCGTCGACCTCGTTAAGATCTGGAGGGATCGGGCCGGGTTCCGGGGCCGGCCGACTTGACCGGCCTCATTCGGGACTAGAACTGGAAGTAGAGAAAGGGAGACGCCCGGGACCCCGCCACGACGGCCAAGGCGGCGCCCAGGGCCGCGGCGATCGCCAAGCGACCTCGCCAACGGAACTCGTGCTTGAGGTCGAACGCGTTGGGGCCGGCCATCGCCCAGCCTAACGCGACGATCAGGGCAATTGCGGGAAGGAGAGGCTGGACGACCATGACCCCGCTGGTTGGCAGGAACATCGTCTCGAGCAGCTGGGCCGCCATGCCGAACGACGTGGATCGGAAGAACACCCACCCTATCACCACGGCGAGGAAGGTCAGCCATTGTCGCAGCGGCGCGGGCCACCGATCCCACGCGGGCTGGATGGCCCGGTAACCAATCAAGAGCGCCCCATGGTACGCACCCCAGAACACGAACGTCCAGGCGGCGCCGTGCCACAGCCCGCCGATCAGCATGGTGTACATCATGTTCCGAGCGGTCCGGCTGGGACCCGCGCGATTACCGCCCAGCGGGATGTAGACGTAGTCCCGGAGACAGGTGGACAACGATATGTGCCATCGGCGCCAGAAATCCGATGGGTCGAGGGCCTTGTACGGGGAGTTGAAGTTCTGCGGAATCCGGACTCCGAAGAGGTACCCGAGCCCCACCGCCATGGTGCTGTACCCGGAGAAATCGAAGTACAGCTGGCCGGTATAGCCCAACACCGCCACCCAGGCGCCGGCGGTCGAGAGGGTCTGGTATTGGGCCAACATCGGGTCGACGAACGAAGCGAGGGTATCGGCCACCAGCACCTTTTCGACCATCCCGATGGCGAAGAACGAAATTCCTCGCTGGAACCACCGCCAGCGATCGGCCCGACCGAGATTGACCAGATCCTCTTCGATCTGGCGAAACCGGACGATTGGCCCGGCGACGAGCTGGCTGAACAGGGACACGTAGCAGGAGAACTCGAAGAAGTTCCGGGTCGGCGTCACCACCCCACGATAACAGTCGACGATGTAGGTGATGGTGTGAAACGTGTAGAACGAGATGCCAACCGGGAGGATGATGTTGTAATGGGGGATCGACAAGTCGATTCCGAGCCAGGCGAACCCGGTCCGGGCGCTTTCGAGCCCGAAGTTGGCATACTTGAAGAACCCGAGCAGCATCAGGTCGAACACGATCGGCACGGTCAGCGCGAGGCGCCGGCGCGGCTGATCGGTCCACTGGAGCATCAGCCGCCCGGCCCAGTAACTCACCACCGTCGAGGTGAGCATCAGGAAGCAGAAGCGCCAGTCCCACCACCCGTAAAAGAAATACCCCGTGACGGTGAGCCACCGATACCGCGCGTCCGCCGATCGAAGGGCCCAGAACACGCCGTACGTGACCGGGAGGAACGCAAAGACGAAGATGAAGCTGTTGAAGAGCATCTATCGGCCGTTGGCTCGTTCGTGGTCTCGGTGGCGAATGCGTAAACTAGCGCAACTTGTGGGCCTGGTAACAGTCGCGGTGATCGCCTTCGAGCTGACGATCCGGATCGAAGACCTGGTCCGGTTCGGGATGCCGTTATGGACGCCGGTCCGGGGCCCGGCCGACCTCATGGTCCACGACGAGACCGGCGTTCACGGCCGCCCCAACGTTCAATGGCGGAAATGGCGGATGAACAACGTCGGCACGCGAGGTCCCGACGTGCGCGTCGATCCGCCGCCGGGCGTCACGCGGATCGCGATCGTCGGCGCCTCGGAGACGTTCGGGCTCTACGAGTCACCGGGTCTCGAGTATCCTCGCCAACTCGAGGACTCCTTGCGAGCGACCGCCTCGTGTGCTCGAGGCGCCGGGCTCGAAGTGATCAACGCGGCCATTCCTGGCATGTCCCTCCCGACCTACACCCAGGACCTGTCCCTCCGGCTGTCGACCCTGTCGCCCGACATCGTCGTCGTCTACCCGTCGCCAGTGCAGTATCTCGACATCGGGGTTCCCCGCGCTCCGCGTCCGGACTCGACTCGAAGCGACCGGTTGCTGCCGTCGTGGGCGGGCCATCCGCGAAGCCTCGAGCAGGCCCGCGATGGCCTCAAGAGCATGCTTCCGGAGCCGGTGGCGACCTGGCTCCGAGCCCGGGACATCGCGCTCGCGCGGCGCCGACTCAAGATCGAGCCGCTCGACGTGATCCCGCCTCCCCGCCTGGCCGCGTTCGAGCGCGACCTGCGCCAGTTGGTGGGAGCAATCCGCGCGATCGGCGCCGTCCCGGTGTTGGTCACCCACGCGAACCGCTTTACTCCCAACACGGGGCCCGATGAACGACTCTTGACGATGTGGGGGCGCTTCTACCCGCTGTCGAGCGGCGAGATGCTGCCGGCTTTCGATTCCGCCGGCGCGGTTGCGATCGCGACGGTCGCTCGCGACTCGGCCACGGTCTTCCTGGACTTCGCCGGGTCGTTGCCCGCCGAGCGAAGCCATCTCTTCGCCGACTACGTCCACTTCACGAACGAGGGAGCCGGGAGATTCGCGGGTCAACTGGCCGCCACGATCCGACCAATCCTGGGCTGCCTCCGGTAGCCTCGACTGGCCGTTGGCAGAAACGCCCTGGGGGCCGGATCAGCACCGGCCCCCAGGGCACCTCCCCAACTTCCTTCGGCTCTACCTAACGGCCACTCAGATACACCGGACCCAACGTGATGTCGTAGACGGTTCCGATCGGCACTGGCGTCGATCCCCCGCCGTAGGTGTGCTCGATCTCGATCCGATCGAACGTCAGCGGATTGGGCCAGGCGGCGCCGAAGAAATCGACGTCGGTATAGCTCATGAAGAGCCGGCCATTGATCCAGACTTTGACGATCCCGTCCGCGACGGCCCTTGCCGAAGCGGCCTTGATGTAGATCTCCACTCGATGGGTCGCTCGGGTCCCGTTGTTGAGATTGATCGTCCAACCCTGATTCGCGCTGAGGACCCGGTTCGAGTTGGGCAGGCCCTGGCTATTCATGCTCAGATAGGCGTCCTCTGAGCTTCCTTGATCGTTGTTGGGAGCATAGCTACCGGACTTCTTGAATTGGAAGAAGAACCCGGAGCCTTGATCGCCGGTCCGCCCGACCCAAACGTGCTTGGTCTGGACGTTGGGATTCAAGAAATTCCCGAACTGCAGCTGGTAGTGGAGGTAGATCTCCTGTTTGTCGGCGCCCGCCGCGAATTTGTAGAACGTCTGATCGGGCGCGGTTCCACCGGGATGGCCCGATGGGAAGCGGATCTGCAGCGACTTGATGTTGGGATCCCATCCACTGCCCGGCGGTGTGAAAGGGCTCGTGGTGCTGGCCGCGCTCTGACCGTCTTGGGTCCAGACACCAGGCGTGAGGCCTCCGGTGGGAACTTTGGTGAGCCAATTCTGCAGCGTCATTTGCGTCAGGCCGGATGGCTGGTTCGCCAGAGGACCGCTGACCGGGGGCGGAGGCGGTACCGCGGTCACGGTGACGGCCGAAGTATCCGCCAGAGTACCGCCCTGAACTTGGGCAATCACCCGATAGTTGCCGGCGGTCGACCCCGCTTGATAGACACCGCTCGAATTGATGGTCCCACCGGTAGCCGAGTACACGATGGTGGGAAGCGTTCCGGTTCCACCGGTCCACACGGCCGTCACGGCAAACTGCTGCGAGGCCCCCGTCACGACCGACACCGTCGCCGGGGTCAAGTTGATCGCCGTCAAGGTCGGTGAGCTTGGCGCGGTGACGTTGACCGCTGCGGTATCGCTGGGCCCGCAGCCACATGCGGCCGCGACCATGAACGCGCCGACCACCTGGCCGGCAGTGTAGAGACCACTTGTCGACACCGTACCTCCAGTAGCCGAATAAGTTACCGGCACCGGCCGAGACACGCCATCGCTCCAGGTTCCGGTTACCGCGAATTGCTGGTTGGCGCCACCCGGGACCGTCGCCGGATCGGGCGCGATCGCCAGCGCGGTGAGGACCGGCGTGATCAGGGTAACGACGGCAGTATCAGAGATGGTACCGCCCTGCTGCGTTGCCACCACGCGATAGGTTCCGGGCGTCGAGCCCGCAGTGTAACGCCCATTCGAGGTGACGGTGCCGCCGGTCGCGGTCCAATTGACCGATGGGGTGCTGGTGCCGCCGTTGGTCCAGGTACCGGTGACCGTAAACTGCTGAACCGTGCCGGTCGACATGGTGGCCGGCTTCGGCGCCACCGCGATCGCGATCAGCTGCGGCGATTGGCTGGTCACGGTCACGTCAGCCGTGTCGGCCAGGGTCCCGCCGAGCTCGCGAGCGATGACCCGATAGGTGCCGACGGTTTGGCCGGCCACGTACGCCCCGGTCGAGGATATCGTTCCCCCAGTGGCGGACCAACTCACTGCCGGCACGCCGGTACCGCCATTGGTCCAGGTACCCGCGACCGTGAACTGCTGTCCGGCTCCCACTCCGACCGAGGCAGTCCCGGGCGACACCGTGATCGCCGTCAGCTGAGGCGTGGCGCTGCTCACCGTCACGACAGATGTGTCCGCCAGCGTTCCGCCCGACTGCACGGCGATTACCCGATAGGTCCCGGGGACCGACCCGGCGGTGAAGAGTCCGCTCGCCGAGACCGCCCCCCCCGTGGCGCTCCAATTGACCGCCGGCGCACCCGACCCGCCGTTCGTCCACACCCCGGTCACCGAAAATTGCCGGGTGCCGCTCGGTTGGACCGACGCGGTTGCCGGACTCACCACGATTCCCGTCAGCACCGGTGCCGAGCCGATCACCGTTACCACCGCGGTGTCCGCGAGGGTTCCCCCCTGGTGCCGGGCGATGACTCGATAGGTTCCGACCCCCTCCGGCGCGGTATAACGGCCCGCGCTGGTAATGCTCCCGGCCGAGGCTGACCAGGTGATGGCTGGCGGCGTGGTGCTCCCGTCACTCCACTGAGCCGAGACGCCAAAGTACTGAATCGCTCGCACCGACAGCGTGACGTTGTCCGGCACGATGTCCAGGGATCGAAGGAACGCCGCCGGCGAGGAAATGGTCACCAAGCTGGTATCCGCGAGGCCTGACGCTTGATGGAGCGCAACGACCTGATAGGTGCCGGTCGTGCCCCCCGCCGTATAAGCCCCGGCGGAATTGATGGTGCCGCCACTCGCTGAGTATGTCACCGCTGGCACGGCGGTAGAGCCATCGCTCCACACGCCGGAGACCGAGAAGGTCGCGGTGCCGTTCGGCACCACCGTCACCGAAACCGGGCTGAGGATCAACTGGGTCAACGCCGGCGCCGTGATCGTCACGGCAGCCGTATCGGCCTTGGTCCCGCCCTGATGGCTCGCGATCACGCGGTAACTACCAGGCACCGAACCAGCCACGTAGGCGCCGCCGGTCGAGACCGTCCCGCCGGTCGCCGTCCAGGCAATCGGAGGGAGGTTGGTGCTGCCGTCGCTCCAACTCGCCGCCACGTTGAACTGCCTGGTCTGGCCGGCGCCCAGCACGGCCGAGGCGGGAGTGATATCCAGCGAGGTGAGGGTCGCGCTCGGGTTGGCGATCGTTACCGACGCGGTGTCCCGCAGGGTCCCTCCGGTAATCGTGGCGATCACCCGGTAACTCCCGCTGGTTGTGCCGGCGGTAAAATGACCGCTGCCGGTGATGCTGCCACCGGTCGCCTGCCAGGTCACGTTGGCCGAACGGCTCGAACCGTTCGACAGAAGTGCCTCGGCGGTGAACCGCTGAACCGCCCCCGGCGCCAACTGGACCAAGCTCGGTGTCACCGTCAAACCAACGACCCGCGCCTCCGGAACCCTGACGGCGGCCACGGCGACCTGAGTGCCGCCTCGTCGGGTCGCCCGGATCTCGAAATCGCCCGTGAGGGAGCCCGCCGTGAACAGGCCGGTCTCATCGATCGTCCCACCATCGGTGCTCCAATCGAGAACTGGCACCGCGGTCGACCCGTCACTCCAGACCGCTTCGGCGTGCATTTGCTGGTCGTCACCCGATTCGAGGGTGGCGGATTGTGGCGAAATGGTGAGCTGAGACAGGACCGGTTTCTGGCGCACCAAGACCCGGGCGGTGTCGGCCCGTCCATTCGACGTCGCCGCGATGACCTGGAAGTCCCCGTTGAAATCAGGCGCAACGTAGAGGCCAGCTGAATTGATCGATCCCGCGCTGGCGATCCAGAACACTGGCCCGGTGCCGGTGCTCCCGTCGCGGAACGTCGTCACCGCGCTGAATTGCACGACCCCGGCGGGCTCGACGGAAACAAATCCCGGGGCGACCCGGACATTGTCTATCTCGTTCGTTCCCGGCAAGACGGCAACGGTCGCCGAGTCGGCTTTGTCGGCCTGGCCCCTGGCTCGGGCCACGACCCGGTAGGTGCCTGGCCCCGACGCCACGAACACGCCTTGGTCCGAAATCACGCCGCCGCTCGCGCTCCAATCGGCAACGACTCCGACGCTGTCCCCGTTCGTCGAGCGGCCAAACACCTGAAGCTGGAGCGGCTCGTCGATCTCCAGGGTTCCGATCTGAGGGGTGAGAATGACCCGCGCGAGCTGCGCCCTTGGGGTCAGATCCGGCGGACCGAGATACTCCCGCTGTTCTCCGTCGGAACAGCCAAAGAGGACCAAGCCGGCAATCACCGCAATCCCGGAACGAAGCTGGGCCAAATATGATTTCATTTTCCGACAATCCCGGAAGCCGTTGGCTAGCGCCGATTTTCCACCGATCTGCAGCACCCTCAGTTGCGAGCGTGTTATCGCAAGAGGCAGGCTAGCCCAGTGTACCGTTTTAGTACGGTCGCAGTATCGACGCGGTTTGCACGGCCCAAGACCGCGGCGGAAAAAGAGTTGGCGCTTTGAGAGTAACGTGAATAGGACGCCTGGACCGTCGCTATCCTGCACACGGCAAGGGACAGAACACCGATTTCGTCGGAGTGCCGGAGGAACGGATTGCCCCCCACGAGAATCACCAACCGCTTATCAGTTAGCTACTTGCGACGACTCGGTGAGGGCGGAACCTGGCCCTACCCATTGACGCGAGTTTCTGCATCCAATTGGGTGCACAGTCCTGCGGTTTCGCTGGATGCGAAGAACTGCCCGCCGGCGGCGGAAAACGCCTGGCGAAACGAGACAGACGCAAACCTAAGTGATCGAATTTCACTCCTAGGTTGTTGACACCAGTCGTCAACTGACCCGCCGGATTCGCCGGGTCCGCTGACGAGCCTTTCGGGTCACCAGGTCGAGGGCCCATTGGATTTGCATTCGGCGCCACTCCGGAGCTGAAACGGCCGACGCTCTCCCGTGATCCACCAGCCAATCGAGAAGCTCGCCGACTGGCACGAACCACCCAGGGCGGGCGGCGAGTCGGGTGAGGATGCTGGTCGTTTCCGGATCGACGCGTCCTGCCCTGCAGAACCCCTTGCCGAGGTGGGTCGCGACGATGCACACCCCACCCTCGGACTCGAGTTGGTCCTGTCGTTCAGGTGCCAACAGCCGATTGAATTCGCGACAATCCTCGGCGTCCGCCGCGGAGAACCACCAATTCACCAATGGTCGCCTGGCGTCGCGATACGGAAGGGTCGGATTGACTCGGAGCAAGTTGGGAGTGTCGAAGCTCAGGTTGCGCACGTACGCGAGATGGCGCTGCGCCAGATCGCCCCACCAGTAGGGACTCCCCTCGACATGCCCCTGGTAGAACCCCGCGGGCCGGCCATTGGTGAGTCGATAACCCCAGCGGATCGGTGGCGCGTCGATCCGACCGGTCCCCCAGTAGAGGTTTTCGCGATTGAACGAATGATTCGCGTGAACTCGGGGCGGTCCGCCGAAGACGTCCGTGAACACCTGAAGTCCCCTCGCCGTTCTCGCCCGGTCGCTCGTCTCCATGGTGGCTCCGTGGAAAGCGATTTCGAAGCCTTGCCGTTGAAGGCCGATGACGAAAGCGCGATAGTCGGGATCGTCGAGGGTTTGGGAGGATCCAAAATTGCCACTTCCCTCGGGGCAGCCGACCGGCCAAACCGTCTTGGTAGTCCTGATCCCCAACCGAACGAGCAACTCGTAGATCGGACGAACGTTCTCGACGGTGGCGACATCGGTGTCGTCCATGATCGTGAAGGCGAACCGTTTGTTCCCTGGAAACGGCGCCGGCGACCAGGGCTTCCGGCTCACCCGCGGGCCTCGAAGAGGTCCGCGTCGGCGCGATACCGGGCCGAGAAAGCCGAGGAATCGAACGGCAGGAGTCCGTTGCTTGGCGGACCTGAACCGAGCCCGCCGAGGAATTGAACCGCCGGCTCGTTCCTCTCGGTGGCCGCGAATCGCAACGCGACCGGTCGAACGCCCCGATCGAGCAACCCGAGCAGGAACCCGTACTCGACCCGGCGTTGGAACACCCGGCACGACATCACCCACGCTTCGACGATCCCGCTGGGGCCGAGCAAACACGCAATGATTTCGCCGTGACTCCCCGATCGGTCACTGAGCGACGCGCCAAAGAGCCGACCGCCTCGGGCCAGAACCTCGCCGACCTCCTCGTCGCTCCAGCGCCGGCCGTTGAGATTGAACTGATTGGTCTTGTTGATGAGTTGAACCACCCTGGTTCGATCGCCCTGGCTTCGATCGGTCAGCTCGAGGCGCATCCCCAGGGACTCCAAGAAGTCACGAATGTCGGCCCCGGAGGCACCCTCGGGCACGATCCCGACCAGGCGGCGGCGGTACAGAGCGGTCCGATCGGCATCCTCGGCGGTCGAGACCTCCCGCGCGAAATGAGCGGCAAGCTGCCCCAAGAAACCGGGTAGGTCGTCCTCGCGCGAGGGGAACTTGACGCAACGGACCGCGGGTAGCGCTCGCGACACCTCTTCGATCTCGACCTCGTTGTCGTCGACGAAGACGAACGAATCGAGTCCGAGGTTCAGGCTCGTCGCCAGCGAAGCGATCTGAGCCGACTTGGCGTGATAGCTCGCGAGCACCGCCACGAAATCATCGGCCCGGAGCACCATCTCCCCGCTCTCGAGAATCGGCTGAACCACTGACAGGGAGTTCCGAGTCACTCCCGCGATCAGGGTGCCTCGTTCTTTCAGCCGAGCCAGGTAGGTCTGGTAGACGAAATGTCGATACCCCCGTCCGGCCGCCTGATGCCAGACGCCCCGGTCGCCATCCTCGGCCAGGACTCCGGCCCAAAGGGTGTTGTCGAAGTCCGTGACCAACACTTTGGCCGACTCAGAGACCCTCCCGATCGCCCGTTCCACCACCACCCGGCCAACACCCCCCATCGCGCTCCCCACGACCGGGAGGCCCGAGTTGAGATACCCCGCCAGCGAGAAGCAGGTGCCGCTGAGGATGGTGGCGCCGGCGCTCGCCACCAAACCACAGAGTGCAGCGGCGAGCGCCAGAGTAGCCTCTGGGGTCCCGGCGATGGGGGGGAGGGGGGCGGCGACGTAGACCATTCGGCCGCCAACCCGGTCGACCAGGCGAGCAACCTCCCGCTCCGCTTCCGTCACGGCCCCTCGGGGATCGACCGACGCCACTCCGGTCCGCCAATCGGCCTCCGGTACCAAATCCCATGGAAACAGCAGGAGCACTTCGATTACGCTCGGTGCGGGTGGCTCCCGAAGCGATTGCGCCAAGGTACCGAACGGGAGGGTCGAGACTCGGGCATCGCGTCCGCGCTCGGCCGCCGCGGCTCGGATATAGGGCACCAGCGGCTCGGCGGTGCCGGACATCCCGATCAGCAGCGCCAGCGGTGGACCGCTCGCCGATTCGGCCAGCCGTTTCGCCTCGAGGAAACTCGGGCCCTTGGGTAAGGGCCAATCACCGGTGGTCACCCGTCCTCCGAGACAAACGAAACGCCGGCCGCAGCCACCGCCTCGACCGCGCTGGCAAACGAGGTAATCGACAACGAGGTGTCGAGGTCGATACTGACTTCAAACTCCGATTCGAGGGCCGAGACCAACGTCACGTGAGCCAGTGAATCCCACGACCAATCGTCTCCCGGGACGGCGTCTCGGGGATCGCGATCGGGCCCCAGATTCAACACTTCCCGGAACACCGCCACCATTGTGTCCAGTTTGCGATTCGTCATGAATGCGCTTGGTCGAAGGTGGTCGTCAAAAGGTGCTGTCGGCGTCGCCGTCGCCTCGGGTGAGTCCCCACTCGGGTCCGCTCGGCAAGGCGGCACCCGGAACGCGGACGAGAAAACGTACATTGGGCGGCACCCCGACTGAACCGAGACCTCGCGCGGCAGCCGCGAGAGCCCGATGGGTCCCGCTCACCAACAAGGCGTCGGCCCCGGCGTCCACCGCGGCCGTGGCGGCGAGCGCGATCAGCGCCCTGGCGGACCCCTGATCCGACGGGGCGAATACCGCCTCGGAGAGGACGGCGACTTTGATTCCATTGAGACGAGGGTCACCGGCGACCCGCGGTGCTCGGACGACGCCCAGGCCAGCAAGCGCTGAGCCTTCTCCGATCGACACGTAAAGATAGGGTTCGGAGGTAGGGTCTCCGTAGCGCTCCGAGAAGTGAAACCGGTCACGGACCATCCCCGCCACGATTTCCCTCCGCAATCGCTCCCACAATCGATCGACCCCCGGGGGCAAGTCGGTGCCGACCACGCCAACCGCACCACGGGCCCCGATCCGGTGGCGGAGCCGGAAGAATGCCCCGGCCGCGTCTGCCCCTGCTGCGGCGAGAGGGCGGAATACCGGGGAGGTGGCGGCTTCAATCACTCGGCCCCGAGCGGATCCGCTCAGGTTGAGGGCCTCGGGGTCGATCCGCCGGACCACGTTGCCCGGCCGAAGCAATAGCAGTCGGTTGAAGAGCGCCGCCGCTTCGGTGAGTCCACTGGCCGCGAACAGGCGGAGGGCTGGGGGGTTGACGGCAAGCGAACCAAGCACGGGCAGCTCCTTCGCCTGTTGGCGTACGAGCAAGGCACCGAGCGGCCCGTTGCGGAACTCGGGGAGAATCATGAGACCCTTGGCCCACCAGCCGCGAATGATCGCGCCGCCAAGCCAGAATCGAGCTGGCAGGCTGCTCAGATATCCCACGATCTCATCGCCGGCAAAGGCGGCAAAAGTCGGGTAGGGTAGACCTGGGCAAATATCGTTGAGCCGGGCCGCGGCGCGGGCCTTCGCCACCCGTTCCTCGGTGGCGTCCGGGTCCCACGTCCTCCGGAAAAAGGAAGCCAAAGCCGGGGTATCCTCATCGCGGACGGAGACGATCCGAAGCGGTGGACGGGGTCGGGCCGCTGGGCTCATCCACCCACCTCGTCGAGAGCAGCCACGATCGCGGCCTCGTCGGCCGCCGATAGGAGTCCGTGGGTGGGGAGGGTGCACAAGTCCGTCGTGAGCCGCTCGGCACCCGGGAATGGCCCTGGATTAGCGGTTCGGCCATGGAGCGCGGGAACCCGTGGGAGGGGACCCGGATATCCCGCCATCAGACCCAATCGCCGACGCGGCCCTGCCGAAGCCCAGGCGGAAAGTCCCGGACCGACTATCGGAAAGCGGAGCCAACCCGGTGCCCCCCCTGGGAGGATTTCGATCGGGCGAGCTCCCGGTCGACCGGCCAACGTGGCCAGCCAGCGACCGGCTCGTGCGCGGCGCTGCCGCTCCTCGGTCACCGCGATCGACCAGGTTTCCGCCAAAGCGGTGGCGTTCGCTGGCGGCATGCCGGAGGGCGGCCAGGGCGGGTGATAGATCGTTTCCCCCAATTGGAGCCAGGGCATCCGGGCCGGGATGCCATACCACGCCGGTTGGCCAAAGATCCATTGAGCGAGCAGTTTGAGGCTGCCAACGATGCCCGGGCCGGCGGGCGCCAGCCCCGATCGGATCGACTCGAGGGCGTGACCGAAACGGGGGTCGTTGACCAGCAACGCCCCACCGCCGCCACCCGTTCTGCCCTTCCCTCGCCCGAAACTGACCACCGCCATCGAACCGGCTCGGCCGAGCGGCTGCCCGCCAATCTCGCCACCGGCCGCCTGGGCGGCGTCTTCGATCAAGAGCGCCCCGATCTCATCGGTGGCAGCGCGGAACGAGGCCACGTCGACGGGTATTCCGAAATAGTGAACCAGAACGACGGCGGTAGGGCGCCGGGCGAGCGCGGCGGCGAAACTCGTTGGGTCGGGACCCAGGGTCTCCGGAAGAACGTCGTAGAACAGCGCTTGAGCACCGGCACCGATGACTGCGGTTACCAGGTCGTAGCATCCCCACGCCGGCAGCGCCACCAGGCGATGGCCCACCGGTCCCGACGCGGCGATCGCCAGGCTCAAGGCGCTAGTACCGCTGTCGGTGAGCAGAAAGGACTGATGCCCATACTCGGCCGACAAGATCCTGGTGACTCGCTCCAACCCAGCCGCGCCCCGACGCCGACCCCCAGTGAGTCCCGCCAGCAGGGCCGCTCCCACCGCGCGGCCCGACACCGGCGACCAAACCGGAAGCTGATGGCGAAGGCTCACGGGATGAATCGAACGATGCGGGGTCCGATGACGTTGGCCACCGACAACGGGAGGTGGCTCCAGACCCGCGCGCCAACCGCCAGCAAGCCGCGATCGGGTGACAGCGGCTTCGTCACGCTCTTGGAATCGGGCGAGTCTTGGTACCACCACAGCTGCTCGTCCACCCCACCCCACTGCTGCTTGAAGCGGTGAGTTCCGCTGCCAGGGGTGCAGCGGCCAAAATTGAACCGACGGGCTCCGTCGGCGACGCACCGTTTCATGAACGCCCAGTACAGCGCCATGTTGGGCGCGGTTCGGCTCCACTCTCGCAGGGAAGCGGCCCAGGTGATCTCGAACTCCTCACCCCAGCGGAATCCGGCGCCCGCCGCGATCGGTCGGTCGCCGTGAAGGGCGACGGCGAACCAGACCGATTCGCCGAAGATCTCCGGCAGGAGCTCAAAGAAACGACGCGGCATTACCGGCGTTCCGAGATCCCGCATGTGAGTGGAGAATACTTGGTAAAAGGCCCCAACCCGATCGGCCCCAAACGCGACGGTAACACCCTCCTTCTCGGGACGCCGAACCTGGCTTCGGACCTTCGATGGCAATTGACTCCACAAGGCCCCCTCGGTGGAAGGCAGGTCGAGGGTGACGGTGATCTTTCGATGGGAGGCCGCCAAGGGAATGTCGAGAGGATACCGGTTCCGGAGCTCCAAGAGCCGAACCCGATCGCCTCGGGCCAACCGCACCGCCTCCTCGACCAAGGCCCGCGCCACGGCAGGGTCCCCCAAGGGACCGCCATAGTTGACGAAGGGCATCGAGACGAGGTAGTGGCCGAAAATCACACTCTTAACGCGGACCAACGGGAGGACACCAGCAAGCCGGCCGTCGCCGGCAGCGCGTGCGGCGAGCCACACGGTTTGATGCCCCAGTCCCCGTCGCATCACCTCGGACCACGCAAAGCGGTGAAAATGGGTAGCCGCGGGCTCCGTCAGCACGAACCGATCCCATTCCTCGGGATCCCCCGCGAATCGCTCGACGGCGATCGTCATGGGTTGGTGGAATCGGGCCGGCGTATTACCAAGTCGAACCGAGATGATTGACCGGGGAACTCATTCGGAGTCGGCTCGGCAAGGCATGTGCCCAAGATACACCTGGCAAACGCCGGTAGGCCGTTCCGGCCTAGACAAACGAAAGGCCCCGACCTTGGTCGGGGCCCTTCGGGGCATCAGGCACTCGTTGGGAGCTTACAGGACCTGCTGGCCCTGCCGCCGGCGCCGGATGAACCCCGCCCCCGCCAATCCAACCAAACCAGTGGCGAGAAGGGTGACGGTCATCGGTTCCGGGACGACCGCAAAGCAATTGGCCGAGACGCCCGGGAGTCCGGGAGCTTGCGTCCGGTTGGCCGTGAAGCACTCGGTGGAGCCGCCGGTCGGGGTGTTGAAGTACCGAATCGCAAGACCGGCACCATGGGGGTTCCACGAGGTGCTGCTGGGATCGAGTTGGAACGTGAAGGTCACGTAATTGGCGTTGTTCCCCCAGGCCGTGTTACAGGGGTTGAGCCAGAAATTGGGATTGCTGGCCAGGGCGGGGGTTTGAGGCAATAGTGGCAGGCCGCAACCGCTCGCGATCCCAGTAACGTTTTGATTCTGGCGCCCGCTCACGTCGACCGCGAATCCGGCGGTGGAGCCGTTGTTCATGAAGAGCCAGTTCTGCGGCGTGTTGTCGCCGGGGCGAATCGGGCCAGTGGGCGCCACCGACACCCTCGGGATCGGTCCGACGACGGTGGGACTGATGTTGTAGAAGCCGATCTGGTTGATGATCGTGCCCCCACCCGAGACGGTGCCCCAGGTGCCGGCCGTGTTTCCGGCCAGGTTCCAAACCCGGATCGTCACCGTGTGACCAGAGACCGCCACTTTCACCAGGGCGCAGGCGGTTACCAGGCCGCCACAAACCCGCCATTGGTTGTACCCACCAGCGCTGGCCGCCGAGGGGACCGAGAGCGCGAGAGCGGCAGCGCCACCGAGGATTCGGAACGCGGTTTTCATTGCATGCTCCTCAACCAGGTTGTTTCGATCTCAAGAACCCGCAGGCCGCGAAGCCGCGGCGTTTAGCTGTTTCCAAGCGAACCAGCAAACCAACATCAGAGCGGCCGGCGAAATCGCGAGTTGGAGAACCAGCTTTCCAACGGCCTTCTGAACTCCCAGCCGAACCAACGGATCGGTCACCGAGGCGAACGCGGGCCCAACCGTTCGGGCCAGTATGGCGATCCCACCGACCAACAGCACCACGCCCACCACCATCCCCAAGCCGCCGACCAACCGAACCCACCGATCTTTCTCACGGGTCACGAGCGAGTACAGCAGCAACGAAATTCCCAGCACCACGATCGGCAGTCCATCCATGACGGCGACGACCGAGCCGAACTCCCACTCCCGGTTGCCCCAGGCCGACGGGATGAAAACCAAAACGATCTCGGCGACCCCCAAAGCTGCTAATGCGGTCCCAAGAGTCCCAAGAACATCGGCGCCAGAGCGTGGCGACAGGGTCCGCCGAGCGGACCGATCGGTGATCAGCGGAGCGTGCGTCACGCCGTATCCCGCCCAACGGCTGCCCAGCTACCAACTCCAAGAGCATGTCTCATACCAAGTCAGTCCAACCGCCAGAATGATCGCATCTTACGGCTGGAGAAGCAGTTAAGAAGTTGCATCTACCCCCTCAAGAAGTGTCCGGTCATCGGATTGTTGTTGCGAGTGCCCAACAGTCCCCGTCGCCGTCAGGAACGCGCCGCAACTCGGTCCCGTCGAAGACATTTCACCGCCATCAACAGGCATCCCAGCGACATCACGCCCACCTGGACTGCGGCCTTGGCCATCCCCTTTTTCACCGCCGCATGGAGGCCCGGATTGGCCGACGACGCCCGCCAGGCCAAAGGCAGATTGATCGCCATCAAGAGCCCGGCCAAGACCACCGCGATCGCGATGACAACGAATGTGACGCCGATCACACTCGAGGTCGCCTGGCGGCCCTCCGCGAGCGCCGCCGCCGCCAACAAGCCAAGCCCGACCAGAAACAACGGCAAGCCGTCCAAGAAGCCGTGAATGGTGCCGAACTCCCAGTCCGGACTCCCGAAATCGGGGGGAATCCACACCCCAGCCACCAGCACGCCACTCACGATCGTGACCAACAGGGCAGCTGGGCGGACCAATCGCCAGAGCAACTCCCTGGCGGGCCCACTGGTCGCCGTTGCATCCTTCATCACGTCAGGTCGCGCTCCTTCACAAACTGTCTCGCCGGCGGGGGCCGGACGGACGGCGGTTCGCCCGTCGGGCCGAAAACCGGTCGCCCAACCGATAACCTACGCCCCATCCTACCCCGACGCCAGGACGTCATCCTAACGATGTCGGCCGGCCTTCCAGCGGGCCCGCCCGACGCGCCCGGCCGCAGTCGCGCCAGTCCGGCTCGGCAGGGGAACGACGTAGTAGGAATGAGGTGCCGCGGGATCGCTCAGAAGACGACGGCGTCGGCAACCTCACGGGGTTTGAGGCTCCAACCGCCCTGCCCGTCTGGCACCAAGACGCCCCGCACCGACATCGGCCGGCCCAACCGGAAGATCGACCGAACGAAGTTGATGTTGGCATCGAGGATGACGGTGAAGGACCCGCTTCCGTCGCTCGCGACAACCTTGAAATCCGGCGTCACGGTGACGGTATCGCTGATGATCGCCGAGACCACTTGGACGAGCGCCGCGTCAAGCGTCCCGCCGCTCGCCGTGGCCGCCGTTCCGCTCCCGATGATCGACGGCAACGGCGGCGGCCGAGTCCCGAACCTGGAAATGATCGCTTGATCGAGCGTCGGTTGGCCGAGGCGGCTGGAAGTGTACCCCAGCGCGCTGACGCTATCCCCCGGCGTGTTGCCGGTCAGCCCGCCCCGCAGCACCACCCGAGTCATCCGAATCGCGCCGGAGCTGTCGGCGGCATGGGAGGTCGTGTCCCGAAAGGACTGCACTCCCGCGAGGATGATCCCCCGCACGAAGACCCGCCGGCCCGGCGGAAGCGCTCGCGCCTGCCGGAGAGTCACTTCGGGGTAGCTCAACCGAACCACCACAATCGTGGTGTCATTGGCGCGTGCCACCCTGATGTTGGCCGAATCGATCCCGGCCACTTGGAGCGAATCGCCGATGCTCCCAGGAGCCACCGCGATTCGGTAATCGCCGAGGGTCACGTTTGTGAAGCGAGCCACGCCGCGAGTGTCGGTCAGCACGGTCCGCAGGGTGTCCCCGCTGCCCCGCTGAAGGAGCGCGATTCGGGCGCCCGCGAAGGTCGTATCGGTCGGCAGGGTGATAGTCCGCGATCCGTCCCGATCGAGAAAAGCGATCGCCACGACGGTGTTGGTCTTCTCGGCCGGGAAACCGAGGTCGAACCCGCTGTTGTCGCAGGCGGCGAGCGCCAAAACGGCGGTCGAGACCAGCGCTCCCCGAGTGGTCGTCATGTTCAATACTCCATCGAAAGACCAACCCGGACCATGCGGGGTTCGCCCCGACGGACCAGGAGGGAGCCGAAGCCGGGATTGACGACGAGCGGCAGCGTCACGTTGCCGGAGCCATCGGTCGTGAGCGTGCCCGTGGGATCGATCGAGAGGAGGGCCCGATCGATCACCCCGGCGCCAGTCGCGATCAAGTTGAACGCATCGATCCTGATCGCGACCCGATCGCCGCGACCGCCAAACGGGAGCGCGATCGACAGATGGGCGTCGAGGGCCTGCGACAGTTCTTCCCGACATCCATTCCGGAGCGCGAAGGCGCCGCCCCCCGGACCGCCGCACCGCCCCCCAGCCAGGGCCGCCGGGAGTCCCGCAAGGCTCCCGTTGAGGAAGGCGGGGTCGTTGCCGCCCGAGCCATCGCCGTTGACGTCGACGCCGGGGCGAAACCCCGCCGTGAAGGGGAGGCCGCTCCGAACCCGATAGCGGGCGGCCACGGTGATCGGGGCTCTCGCAACCGAGCGGTACCGGGCGATAACCGATGCTCGATGGGGGACGTCGAAATCGGAGCGACCGCGGCTCCAGTCGGCGCCGTTGAGCCCCTCGGGAAACGGGTTGAGCTGATCGACCGGATCGGCCGACCGAAGCCCCAGCAGGTTGTCGGTGGTTTTGGAGTAGGTGTACGAGGCAATGACCGAGATTCGGTCGGCCACCTGCCGCTCGAGCGTCGCGGACAATTCATAGTGATCGGCGAACCCCGTGGGCGAGAGGCCACTCACCAGGTCGAAATCCGAGAACCGGCGATTGGACCCGACCGCCGGGAGGACCATGGCCGCCCGCTGAATCAAGGTCCCGTAGACCGGTCGGCCTTCCTGCGTCGTCCCAGTGATGGCGCCCCGGTTGAGGTCCTGGCGACGGAGGAGAAAATCGGAGTGATGGTAGCTCGCGCTGACGTGAAACAGCGCCGCCGTCAGTCGGCGGGTGATCCCGAACTCGAACTTGGCGGTCCGGGGGGCCCGGTACCGGTCGCTGATCACCGTGAGCCGCTGACCGACCTCGGGCGCGAGCGTCGGATCGGGAGCGATTGGCCAGGTCGAAAAGTCGCCGATCCCCCGCCGCACCTGGACGTCGCGATCGAAAAGGATCGCCTCGGCAAAGGTCGCCGGATCCAGCCGCCCGGGATAGAGGCCACCACCCCCGCGAACGATCCATTCCCCTCGGTTCTGGACGTCCCACACGAAACCGACCCGGGGAGCGAACCCGCGCTTGTCTCGTGGGATCGAATCGTTTCGAACCCCGGTCAGGGTCAGCCAGGAAACGTTGGGGAGCACCTTGCCCTGGGGAAGCCGCTGGATCTCATACCGGAAGGCGAACAGCAGCTGAATCTCCGGGGTGATCGTCCAGGTGTCCTGAACGAAGACTCCCACTTCGGTCGAGGTGAACTGGGCCGTCTCCAACGGCCCTTCGACTTGGACAAAGGCACCCCGCCCCCGACCGAAGTCGCTCAGATCGCCGAAAGCGAACGCGGCCCCGGAGCCGAATCGATAGTCCTGGCGATAGTTCACGAAGGTGGCGTTGGCGCCCACCTTGACCCGGTGGTCTCCAACCTGACGCTGAAATGCGTTGGAAATATCGGCGACCTTGGAATCGAACAGCCCCGGAAGCGCTAGCGGGGTTCCGAAGCCGGCGCCATTGTCGACGATGGTGGTGTGGGGAATCGAGGCGGCGAGGTGTTCGCGTCGAGCCAGGTTGAACCCAGCCCGCAATTCGTTGGCGGAGTTCTCGCCGGCGCTCGTCACGGTGATGGCCGCCGACCCATCCCTGGCGTCGAGCGTCGTCCCCGCCCCGCTCGCCAAGTCGGAGCCGAGCGACCAGCCTCGCTCCTTCCAACTGACGAAACCTGCCCGGGCCGCCACCGTCGTCGCCGCTCCAACCCGCCAGTCGACGCGGCCGAATCCACCGCCGCTGCGGTAGGTCCGCACCGGGGCCCCGACGAGGCCACCGACCTGGACCCCGAAGCTGTCACTGGCGATGGTGGGAAGGGCAGCTCGAAGCGAGACGGCCTGGCTGCCGAAACGAGCGCTGTCGCGTTCCCAAGCCTGGGGAGCCGGTTGCTCGAGCAGCTGATAGTCGAACCGGAGCAAGAAATGAGCGGTGTCGGGAACCAACGCCCCGCTCACGACGGCACCGACCTGGAACGCGGTGGCGCTGCTGTCCCCAGGGTTGTCCAGTTGCCGTCCGCCGAGCGTCGCGCTGCTGAAGCTGGCGTACGGGCGAAAGGCGACCCGGTTTCCACCTCGGCGAGTTTGGACGGAGAGGATAGTGCCCGGGGCACTCCGCCATTCGCCGTCGAGGGGAACGCCAATGACCTGAGCCTGATCGACCTCGCCGCGATGGAACAGCGGGGCACGGGCCGGCTCGTCTCCGACCCCCGGATGCCGGAGCATGGTCTCCAGGACCCCATCGACGACGATCCGACTCATCGAGCTCGGGAGACCGGCCGCCGCCAGCGCGAAGCCTTCCCGACCGTCGGCCGCGACCACGACGTCGGTGATGCCACGGGAAACGTCCCCGACATCGCGCCGCCGATCGAGAGTCACGAGTTCCTGGTTGACCACCAACCGGCCCTGGGACACCCCGCCCGAGGCGGTGGGTCCGGACCGCTCGATCACTTCGGTGATCGGGGGCGGCCGCCGCTCGATCTCGATCACCACGTTGGTGAGGCGGCCCGGGGCAATCAAAGCACCGGTCCACCGAATCGGCTGATACCCACTCCGCTCGACCAGGATCGAGTACTCACCGGGCGCGATCAACCGGAACTGGAACGTCCCGTCGGCAGCAGTCGCCGCCGTCAGGGCGCTCCCGCCGGCGCGGGGCTCGACAGTCACGTCGACCGCCCCAACGCCGACGCCGTCAGCGGTGCGAACGTGCCCCTTCAGCGACCCGGCAGTGAGGCTCTGCCCCGCCGCCGTCCCGCTCGCCAGGCCGACCGCCAGGGTACCGAGGGCCAGGGAAAGCCGGAACAGGCTATTGGGACGAGTTAGCGGCATGTCGGTTTCCAGAATCTCTCGTTGGGCCCGGGCAGTTTGAAGGGCGGTCCGCGGCAGACCAAGGCTGAATCCCCTTTGCAGAATAGATGCCACAGACAGCGCTTTCCAGTGGTGGCTCCGCATCAGTCGAGCTAATCCCTGCTGTTGCATTGATGCGTCATTTGAGGCGACGACAGGACAGTTCGGTCTGGCGAGTTTGCGGCCCGGGCCCGAGCCTGGTTTGCGGACGCTCGATCAGGGTCGCCGGACGATCACGATCTCGCCGCCCGCCACTGTCCCGGGGAAGCTGATGGCGGGGCGGTATCCCTGGAGGTGAGCCCACGTCGCCGAGTCCACGGCCGCCAGCCGTTCGGGGAAGGTGTACAGCACCCAGGTTCGGGGAGCGCGAGATTCTACCGCCAACAGATCGGGAAGCGAATCGATCGGCGTCCATCCGGTGCGATAGAAATCCCGATACGGCAATCGGGTGAGGTCCACCGTCACCACCTGATCTTCCGGTCCCCGGGCCTGGTCGAGCCAGGTCCGGGCGGCCCCGAAATCTTGTTTCGGAGCCCACGCTCTCGGAACGGTAAACGCGCTCGCCACCATGATCAGGACCGCCCCGGCGGTGGCGATCATCGGTCCTCGGAGGCCGAAGAGCCGATTCGCCACCGCGAAGCCACCCCGAACCGCGATCAGCGCCGCAAATCCCGACGCGAAGAAGAAGAGGCGAGGCCAGAGGTTGTGGGAAGTGGCGAGGACGGCGACGGCGGTGACCAGGACGGGTAGCAGCAACAGCTGTGCGACGATCGCCGAGCGCCGGGCGATGCTGACCACTCCCGTCAGGCCGACGGCCGAAGCCCCGATCAGGGTGAGGTAGCCTCCCGGCAGCCCCCGACCCAGGCCCTGGACGACTTCCACCGCGAACCAGAGGAGCGACTTCCATTCGGGCGCGCCCCCGGTCGTCTTCGGCCCCACGAGCACCTTGAACATGCTGCCGAGGATGGGCGCGTACAGCAGGAGCGTCAGGACCGCCGCGAGCACCAGCGCCGCCATCCCCGCCCACCACGATCGCCCCGTCCTGCCCGCCTTCGGGGCCATGGTCCAAAGCCAGGTCATGCCGTGCGCGACCGCCACGAAGGCGCCCGCGACCTGGGTCCAACAGGCCAATGCCATGGTGACCGCGTAGCCGACGATGCGGCTTCGGCTCGCCGATCCCGAGAGGAGCCGATAGAACAAGCCGGTTCCGATCAGCACGAAGAACGTCAGCATGGTGTAGCCGCGAGCGTTCTGCGAGAACCACACGTGATGCATCGAGGTACTGAGGAGACCCGCCGCGATCAGTGCCTCTCGGCGGTCGCCGATCTGGGCGCCGAGCCACCAGACCGCCCACAGGCTCGCCACCCCGAAGACAGCGGCCGGCAGTCGCAAGGCCCACGCGGTCTCGCCGAAGGCACTGACCGGACCATGAGCCAGCACCGAATAGAGCAGGTGCTGATTCTGGGTGTCGAACCGGGCGATGGTCTCCGTCACGGGGATCCGGACGTATCGAACCAGGGCCCCGATCTCGTCGTACCAAAGGCCCTCGTCGAGCCCGATGATGCGAAGCGTCGCGCCCACGACGAGCACCAATGCGAGCAGGACCCGGTACCGGTCTGGTCGTCGGACTCCGAGAGGTTGGGGTGGTGGCAAGTCGGAAGCCATCGTTAGCGGGGCCGTGAAGCCCAGAGCAGCCCCGCCGCCGGACCGGTCCTCTCTTCGCCGTCAATCGTCAATCCGGCCGCCACCAGTCGTTCGATACTACCCCGGTGTCGATCCTCGCCGTGGGTCTCCATGGCCACCCGCCGGGTGCGCCGGAGCAGTTCGCGAGCGCCGTCGAGCACCTCCAGCTCCATCCCCTCGGTATCGACCTTGAGGAAGGCGACCGGTCCGATCCCCTTCTCGGCGGCGTACCGGTCGAGCGAGATGACTGGGAAGGCGGCTTTTTCGAGCGGCCAGGCCTGGGCAATCGACGAGGCCATCAGACCCTGGCGGTCGACCCCGAGGTCCACTGTTGCAGACCCTAGACCAACGGCGGTTTCATTCACCACCGCGTCCGGGCAATTGAGACGGATCATCCGAGCATTGCCCGGGAGTGGTTCGAAGCAGTGGATCGGCCGGCCCGGGTTGTGAGCTCGCATCCACAGGGAGAAGAGCCCCACGTTGGCGCCGCAGTCGAGAATGGCGCCCTCGCCGTCCAACCGGCCCGCCCGGTAGATGTTCTGGGCGAGCAACCCCGGGAGGTTGGTCACGTCACCGAAATTGTCGCGCAGGTGGACCGGCCCGAGGCGCGTGTCGATGACGAAGGTTCGTTCCGGATGATGGCGAGCCAACGCGAAGCGGACCCGGAGGTTCTTCGTGAGGCGCCAGAAGATGGCGGCCCGCTCTCGAGGGGTGCGGCCGAGGGTGGTAGCACAGTGCCAATAGCGACCGAGCTTCGTCGAGGCGCTCACGCGCGGAACCTAACGATCGAGAGTCGGGAGCTGAAGAGCCGATTGGCCCAGGATCGCGGCCCAATCCCTCGGGCCCGCGCGTCGACCGAAAGGGCCGGGCGCATCGAGACTCCCGTCACCGCGGTCCACCCGAAATGTAGATCGGGCCGAAATCGAAGTATTGGTCCCGCGGACTCGGGTTGCGGCCTCCCCCGTAGGTCGGCTCGATCCGGAAATGGTTGAACGACAGCTCGTGGGGCCAGGCGGGCCCGAAGTATTTCACCGAGGGGTATCGGAAATACGGCCGGCCGTCGATCCACATGCTCGCGACCCCGTCCGAGGCACCCTGCTGGCTCGACGCGATCATTTGCATCTCGATCAGGTGCCACTTGCCGTCGTTGAGATCGACCTGGGGCGAGAGATTCGCGACGATCTTGGCGTCGGAATCTGGGAGCCCTTGCATGTTCCAACTCGGTACCAGCGGGTTGGCCCCCGACTGGTCCCCACCCCGGCGCCCACCCGATCCGCCCCTCCGGAACTGCGGCACGATGAACCCGCTGCCTGGATCTCCGGTCCGCCGAAGCCAGGCCCCCTTGGTCTGGGTGTTGCCGTTGAACGTAAAGCCGCTCGAAGCCCGAAACCGAAACGCGATGTAGACGCCGGGGCTGGGCTCGGGAAACGGAAACCTAACGCTCTGCGGAGCGGTTCCGCCGCGATGCCCTTGGGGAAAATGAATCCGCAGAATCGGACCGACACCGGGCTCCGAGAGGAGTTCCGCGTTGCTTTCCTGGCGTCGGGTCCAGCGACCGGCGCCCGCGCCACCCCGGACCACCGCGGGGAGTTCCTGCCACGTTCCGGGAGCCAACACCCGGTAAGTCGGTGGGGCGTTCGGCCCCTGCGCGGCCGCCCCCGCCGCTGCGAACCCGAGGCCGCCGAGGCCCACCATCAACATCCTTCTCACGAGTCATCCCTTCGCCGAGCGTGACTTTCACCTGTCGAGCCGCCGACCATTGTCGCCCTCGTCAACCGAGATCCGGCATCATTCGGGCCGCTCGGCCAACCACCGCTCCACCGATGTGAACCGGAACTCGGCCAAGAGCCGCCGAAGCAACCCGACCGTCCGAGCCAGTCCGCCATAGTGGCGGCGGTGGGTCAACCAGTCGACCGCAAGGCGCGGTTGATCGGGGTCGACCTCCCACGGATGAATGTAGAACATCGCCGACGCGCTCCGGGCCGAGGCCTGCCGAAAGGCCAGCTGGGTCAGCCGAAAAGGAAGGTGACGGAGGTAGCCACCACCGCCGGCCGGGAGGCGAAACGGTCCGACCGTGGCGGTGGCGATCGGGATCTCGCGAAGGGGGCCCGAGGCCGTCGTCACGATATGGGGATCGGGGTGGGCGCCGGGATAACCGTAGCCACGACGGCTGATCGGAAAGAGACTCGAATCGTAGCGATAGCCCTCTTCCAAGAGGAGATCGAACGTCCATTCCAATCCGGGAACGATCGAGAAGCTGGGCGCCCGGTAGCCGATGACTGGCTTGCCGACCACATCCTCCAGCACCCGCTTCGAGCGTCGGATCTCTTCCCGAAACCGATCCCGATCCAGGGTAGTCACCCGCTCGTGCCAATAGCTGTGCGAAGCGATCTCGTGGCCTCGCTCGGCAATCGCGTTGACCAGACCCGGGTGTCGATCGGCGACCCATCCCAACGTGAAGAAGGTGGCGTGCTGGCCCGTTTCGGCCAACAGGTCGAGCACCCGATGGGTGTTGGCGACCACCCGCGAGGGGTGGGAGTCCCAAGTCTCTCGCGAGACGACTCGCTCGAAGGCGGAGACCTGGAAGTGTTCTTCGACGTCGACCGAGAAGAGATGGGTGGGGCGGCCCATTGACCGCGGATCCGGGCAAGCCATGTGCCCCAAGATAACGAGGAAACCGCCAGGGCCGGTTGATCGGACCAACGTATCGGCGGCACCACAGTGCAAAGTTTTTCGCCGGGTGCCGATTCCTTCAGCATATGTAAGTGCTTGTGAGCCATGGCTCTTCGCCGATGCCAACGACCGGTGTCGGGCGACGGCCTGGGGCATGTCGCTTGCGAATGCGACTGGATCCGTCGATGGCTGGTTTCCTGAAGGCAGAGAGGCGAAGCGCCGTGAGCAAGGGTCTGAGGATCGTCGCCATCGCGGGATTGCTGGCGGGAACCGTCTCGACGGTTTCGGCGCAGTCGGTTGGCAACTACAAGTTCCTGAACGGATCGAACGTCGCCGCGTTCGGTTATTCCGTCGGGACCTACAAGGCCCAACTCGACGGCCGCCTCCTCGACGTCTACTGTGTCGACTTTCTGAACCACATCGCCCGCGGCAATCAGTTCAAGGTCTACATCACCTCGCTCGCGGGGCCGGCTCCGGACCTCGGTAAGACCAGGTTCGGATCGTACGCAGGTCAGTTGGACCGGTACAAGCAAGCGGCCTGGCTCGCCACCCAATTCAAGCCGACGAACACCAGTCAGTGGGGTTCCATCCAGGGCGCGATCTGGCACCTGACGACGCCCTTCGCTCCCCGATTGACGGCGGCCCAGAACGTCCTGGTCAACGACTGGATGGACCGGGCGGCGCGAAACTTTTCCCGGTTCTATTACAACAACGTTTCCTTGCTGACCGACACCGCGCTCGATCGGTGCCGCGCCGCCAACCCCGGGAGCGCGCCGTGGAATGGCTGCGGCCGGCAGGAGCACATCTTCATCGACGGTGGGGCCTTGACGGTCACACCGGAGCCCGGTTCGGTCGCCTTGCTCGCCACCGGGCTCGTCGCGATCTCGGGGATCGGGGCGATCCGCCGGCGCCGAACGAAAGCTCTCGAATAGTTGCCGCTCCGCCTCCTCGAGTAGATTACCCGGGCCGACGTCGAGGAGACTCGGCTCGCGTCGTTTCCGGCCCCAACGCCTCCCGCCCGGTGACTTCTCCATGGTACTGGACAGTGATTCCTCCCCGCGCCTCGCGCCGCTGACGGGACCGATTTACCTGACGGCACTCCTGTTGATCGTGGTGTCATTCGCCGATTACTTCTCGGCGGTTTGGCCGTTTCGGCTCGGTGAGGTGTCCTGGCGCTACGGAGCGGTCGGCCTGTTCTCGGGATTCATGCTGACCCCTTTGCTGGGTTTCATGGTCGCGATCGGATTCGCGACAATGCGGGGGCATCGGGGCATCGCTGCTGCAGTTTCGATCGCCAGCGTGATCTTGGCGGTGGGGTTGGCGTTGGGGTTGGTGACCTTCTCGCTCGACGCGCTTCAAGTTCGGCGAGAGGTGGCTGTCGAGGCCAAAGGGGTCGTCGACGCCGGGATCGCCAAGGCCGCCCTGAAACACCTGGCGGCGATCGCCGGCTTCGGGGCGGCGGGAATCGGCGGGCTCCGGGCGACGCGCCGTGTCAAACCGGTTTCGGGCACCGACCGCGAATTGGTGGTCGGCCGGGGTAGGTAGCCAGCGGGTCCACGGCACGGCGCGAGATCGGCCGCGGCTGAATCGTCGGCCTCGCCCCTTTGGGCTCCCGGATTCGGGTTAGCTTTCCCATCCATGGAGGCCCTGTCGTTTCGGAGTAGGATCTCGCTCACCCTGTTGCTCCTGGCGCTGCCCACGGGAGTGGCCGTGATCGGGTGGGCGTACACCACGTTGACGTCGAACCCGGCGAAAACCGCCAGCAACGCGATCGCTCCGGTTCGCACGTCCGGTCGGGAACTCTTCGTCGTCATCGACACCGCCAAGCTCACCCCGCCGGAGCTTCGGGCACTCGAGCGGCACCGCGACGTCCTCCGAGAACAACTCACCACCGCCCGGGGAGCCACCTTTTATCAGTCGCTCAAGATCACCGGCTTGGCGATCGCGTTGGCGGTGTTGGGGTCGGTCCTCTTCTTCCTCGCGATCATGTTAGGCAGGAACCTGGCTCGCCAACTCAGCTGGCCGATCGACGAGTTGGTGGAGTGGACCGGACGAATCCAACGAAACGAGCCCCTCCCCACCGATCCGCCCCGTTCGGGCGCACCCGAGTTCGCGGTGCTTCGGACGGCGGTCCGCGAGATGGCCGCCAGCCTTCAAGAGGCCCGCCGTTCCGAGCTCGAATCGGAGCGGCTGCGGGCGTTCCGAGAGATCGCCCGGCGGGTGGCTCACGAAATGAAGAATCCGCTCACCCCGATCCGGTTCGCGGTGGCGGCTTTGGGCCAATCGGCCCAGAAGGACCAGGAAGAACCGATCGAGGTTCTCCGGACCGAGTCGGTCCGGCTCGAGCAGCTGGCCCGCGACTTCTCCAATCTTGGCCGACTCCCCGAGGGACCGCCGGCGGAGGTCGATCTTGGCGAGTTGGCCGGTGAGTTGCTGCGGACCTCCCTCCCACCCGAGGTCGAGGGTCACCTCCAAGTCGACCCGGAAACGCCTCACATCGTCGGTCACTACGACTCGCTCCGCCGGGCGTTCGCCAACGTCATCCGAAATGCGGGCGAAGCAATGGGTGGGATCGGGCGCATCGACGTGACCATCCGTCCGTGGGACCGGGGCGTTCGGGTGTCGATCGCTGACCAGGGACCGGGGATCGAGCCGGAGAAGCGGGCCCGGATTTTCGAACCGTATTTCACCGACAAGACCGATGGCACCGGGCTCGGGCTCGCCATCGTGAGGCAGGCCGTCGACCTCCATCAGGGGAGCATCGAGGTGCACGAGACGACCGGCGGGGGCGCGACCTTCGTGGTGTGGCTCCCGCTCCGGCCCGAGAGCACCCGGACCCGGCCGCCCGATCGGCCCTTTGTCGAACGCCGGGTGGCAGACCGGCGGAGGAACTATTGATGAGCACCCGGATCTTGATCGTTGACGACGAGGCGAACATTCGGCGCATGCTCGGCGCACTCCTCAAATCCGAGGGGTTCGACGTCGCCGAGGCGGCCAACGGCAACGCGGCGCTGTTGGCCCTCGACGAGTATCGGCCCGAGGCCATCCTCCTCGACTTGATGATGCCGCCGGGCCCCGACGGGATTGCGACCCTCGCGAAGATCCGGGAACGCGACCCGGCGTCACCGGTGGTGATGATGAGCGGGAAGGCCCAGCTCACCGACGCGGTCCGGGCCATCAAGCATGGCGCGTTCCAGTTTCTGGAGAAACCACTGACTCCGGAGGCGGTGTTGGTGACTCTCCGCTCGGCCCTGGAGCTCACCCGGGCGCAGGCGGAGAACCGCGCCCTCAAGTCGCAATTGAGCCGACCGCGGGGCGAACTCGTTGGATCTACAGCGATCATGCAGCGAGTTCGCGACGCGATCAACCAGGTGGCGCCGACCGAGGCACGGGTCCTGATTTACGGCGAATCGGGGACCGGGAAGGAGTTGGTGGCGAACGCAATTCACCTCGCCGGCAGCCGGGCGACTCGGCCGATCGTGTCGGTGAATTGCGCGGCGATCCCCCGGGACCTGGTGGAAAGCGAGATGTTCGGGCACGAGCGCGGCGCGTTTACCGGGGCGGCCGAACGCCGGCTCGGCCGGTTCGAGTTGGCCGACACCGGAACGCTGTTCCTCGACGAGGTCGGCGATCTCAACCTCGAGGCGCAAGCCAAGCTGCTCCGGGTGATCGAAACCGGCGAGATCCAGCGGCTCGGTGCCGAGCGGGTGTTGAAGGTGGATGTGCGAATCGTGGCGGCGACCAATCAACGATTGGAGCAGGCGGTCGCGGCCAACACGTTTCGGGAGGACTTGTATTTCCGGCTCAACGTTTTCCCGATCGAACTGCCCCCGCTCCGGCACCGGCTCGACGACATTCCGGCACTCGTCAGTCACCTCGCCGAGCGGATCCGACCGAACCAAGCGCCGACTTTTACCGCCGAGGCGCTCGCGTCGATGGGGTCGTACGACTGGCCGGGGAACGTGCGGGAGTTGGCCAACGTGGTCGAACGGCTCGCGATCATCGGGGGGTCGGAGATCGACGCCGCGTTGGTGCGACAAGTTCTCCCCCGGTCGCGCGGCGACGGCGCCACCCCCGGGGGCGCCCCGGCCCCGACCGACCTCCACGGTCGCTCGCTCTCCAACATCCTCGACGACTACGAGCGAGCTTTGGTGCAGGAAGCGTTAGGCCGAGCGAGCGGCAACGTGGCGGAGGCCGCGCGCATGCTCCAAACCGACCGAGCCAACCTCTACCGCCGGATGAAGCGGCTGGGGGTGTCATGAGACCGCGGGCTCGGTGGTTCGGACGGTTGGCGGCGGTCGCCGCGGCCCTGTTGGCGATCACCGCGCGATCGGCAGCCGCTCAAGACACGGCGATCGTAATCCGGCCGATTCCCGGCGCGGGGGATACCGTCCCGACCGGCCTCCCTCCAGAGATCGTCCGGCAGCTCGTCGCGTTCTACAACGACTCCACCACGATCCGGTTCCACGGCAGCCTGACGGTACCGGCGGACGCCCAGCTTCGCGGGCGCCTGGGAGTCTTCCGGGGCACGCTCCGGGTCTTCGGTCGGATCGAGGGAGCGGTGACCGTCATCAACGGTGACCTGGTCATCGCCGCAAGCGGTTCAGTGGCGGGTCCGGTAATCATCGCCGGCGGTCGGCTCGAGGTCCGTCCGGGCGGGACCCACCGCGGGGAGGTCACCAGCTACGAGCCGCTGGCTCCGATCTACCGCCAGCCAACCGGACTGTTGGCGGTGCGCGACCGCCGGAGATTGTTGGGCGAGCTCGCGGCCGCGAGCGCGTCCTTCCAGACCGGGCGTATCTACACGACGGTGACGCTCGAGACCGGCCGGACCTATAATCGGGTCGAAGGTCTCCCGATCGCCTTCGGTCCGACGTTCACCGCGGTCGGGACCACCAACGTCAACGCTCGCCTCGATCTCCGCGGCATCTTTCGACCGGCCACCGACCGGAGCAAGCTCCGCGACGCGGTCGGCTTCCTGGCCTCGACCGAGTGGACCGGGGGCGAGGGGCGTCCGTGGATCGGGTTCGGCGGGCGGGGCTATCGGCAGATCGTCACCACCGACGACCAGCCCCTCACCAAGGGGGAGACTGGGTGGTCTGCCTTCTTGCTCCAGCGCGACCTTCGGGACCATTTCGAAGCTCGCGGCCTCGAAGCGTACGGGTTCGTCGAGCCGATCAAGCCGCTTCGGCTCAGCTTGTCTTTCCGGGGCGACCACGAGCGATCGGTGCGGGCGAGCGATCCGATTTCCGCGCTCCGGAACAGCGAGACCTGGCGCCCCAACCCGCTGATCGACGACGGTCATTATCGGACCCTTCGCCTGGGTCTCGACTACGATAGTCGCGACGAGCCGACCCGGCCGGCCACCGGCTGGCTGATTCGGGCCGACGCCGAGCGAAGCGAAAGCGACAACGCGAGCCCGGTGGCCTTGCCGGCGGCGGTCCGGCCGCCGTTGTCGCCGGGTCGCTATCAGTTCACCAAGGTCCGGTTCGACGTCCGCCGCTACGCTCGGTTCAACCCAACCAGTCGCGTCAATTTGCGGGTGGTTGGCGCCGGATGGGTCGCGGGGGATCCACTGCCGGTTCAGCGGCGGGTGGCGCTGGGCGGCCCCGACATTCTACCCGGCTTCGAGTTTCGGGCCCTCAACTGCGCCCCGGTCGGGTTCGAGGACAACGCCCAGACGGCGCTTTGCGACCGGATGCTCGCCGCCCAGCTCGAGATTCGCACCAACCTCCCCGTCGGGCTTCCGTTTCGAATCCGCAATCAAGATCTCGCCACCGTCCAGCAGATCCTCGGGATCGAGCAGGCCGAGCTGGTGCTGATGGGCAACATCGGGAAGGCCTGGCTGACCGGTGACGGACCAGGCCGGGTTCCCAACGATCGGATCCCCAAATTCGGCGAATGGGAGAAGGACATCGGTGTCGGCGTCGATGCCGGCGGGATCGGCCTCTACGTCGCCAAGAGTCTCGCCACCGATCGGCCGCTCCGCTTTACCGTGAGACTGGTGCGCCGATTCTGATGCGCTGCCCCGCCCTATTGTTAGGCCTCGCGATCGTCGCGACGGAGGCCCGGGCCCAAACCGGCCAGGTCGCCGTTTCGATGACGCTCGATACGGTCGTCGAGCGAAACGGGGCCCGCCGGCCGGTAGTGCACCTCGCCAACCTTCTCCTCGATCAGCGCTGGTACGAGACCCTCGACAATGCCCTTCCCATCGTCGTGTCGTACGACCTCAAACTGTGGCGTTCGCGGGAGGGGTGGATCGATGAGTTTCTCACCACGTTCACGTGGGAAACGATCGTCACCAAGGAGCCGCTGCAGGAGGAGTACAGCGTCGCCCTGGTGGTCAACAACACGGTCCGACCGCCGCGCCGTTTCGCGGTCCGCGAAGCCGCCAACGCCCACCTGAACGTGGCGCAAAAGATCGACGTATTTCCGCCCCGGCCGGGCCGCTTCTACTACACCCTCGACACCCGGATCACCGCACTCTCGGATCGAGACATGGACCGGCTCGAACGGTTCATCGCCGGCGACCCGGAACCGGACCGGCCGGAACGGGGCACCGTCGTGGGAAGGGGGATTCGAAGGATTCTGCTGAAGATCGCCGGCTTGCCGACCCAGATTCTGACGGCCCGCACCGACCAGTTCGAGGTCCGGCCTAACGACGACGACTGAGCGGGCACTCGCTCACCCGGCGATCGCCCGAAGGGCCTCCTCACCGTAGAACAGCCGGATGTACTTCGCTTGGGTCGAGGTGAGCCGGCGGACCGCCCACGCCAGGTGGACGAAATGCGGCTCGGTCGGCGGGGTGGCGGGATCCATCCCGCATTCCAGGGGCAGTCGGTTCCCCTTCTTGGTGTTGCAGGTGCTGCAGGCCGTCACCACGTTGTGCCACTCGTTGCCCCCCCCACGGGACATCGGCACCAGGTGATCGCGGGTCAGGCACTCGCGATGACGAAGATCGGACTGATGCCGGCGGCAGTACTGGCAGGTATAGTCGTCGCGAGCGAATAAAAAGGTATTGGTGACCTGGCGGCGGAACTTCCGCGGCACATGGACGAACTTGACCAGCCGGATGATCGCCGGTTTGGGGAACGCGATGCTCGTGCTCCGCACCTGCTCGGTCCCCTCGGGCTCGACGATTTCCGCCTTCCCGTCAATGACCAGCCGCAGGGCCCGCCGGAGCGGGACCATGGTCAGGGGTTCGAACGATGCGTTGAGCGCGAGACACCGCACTGCCGATCTCCTCATGGGTCACCGGCCTGGATTGTAGACCTATCCCCGGGGCCGAATCAAGCCGGCGGCTCCCGGCGATAGACCACCCGGCCGGCCGCGACCGTGAGGCGGACCTGCCGCGGGGACTGGGCCAACACTGCCTCGACCGGCTGATCGCCGTGAGGGGTGTCGACGGCGATCACGTCGCCCCAGGCTCCCGGGACCAAGCCCCGGCCGCCTGTCCCGCCAACCAAGCCCGTCCCGGCGAGCGTGCCGAGGGCGAGACTCGCCTCCGCGGTGAGGCCGGCCAGGGTCCGAGCGGCCCGGATCTCGGCGAACAAATCGAGGGCGCCAACGCTGACGACCGAATCGGTCCCGACCCCGATCCGGAGGCCCGCGGCGAGAAGGGCGGTCAGGGGCGCCCGGCCGTGGCCATGGCGGGCGTTGGAGCGGGGGCATTGGGCGATCGCGACCCCCCGGGCCGCCAGCACTCGGAGGTCTTGATCGTCGATTTGGACGACGTGAATCGCCAGGGTCTCGGGCCCCAGCACCCCATGGGCGTCGAGCCAACTCACCGGCGACCGGCGAGCTTCATCGCGGCTCCCTTCCGGCAGATGCCGTCGGACCGGGGGAATCCCCCGAGCCCGCCAAGCCTCGGCGAAGGCACCGTCGTCCCGCGCCACCAGTTGGGACTCGGCGGCGGACTCGGCGAGGTGAACCGCCATCGGGAGCGACCAGCCCCGTGCCAGCTCGGCGACGCCCCGATAGAGCGGGCCACTGACCGTGTACGGGGCGTGGGGTGACAGACCCAGCCGGACTCGATCGGTGGCCAGCGGGCGCAACTCGGCCACCCGGGCCTCGAGCGCCGTTAGGCTCGCGACCGTTTGGTCGGGGTGCGGCCCGAACACCTCCTGGTAGACGACCCCGGCTCCTCCCAACTCGACCAGGGCCGGCAGCACCGCGCCCGAGTCGCCGGTGTCGAGCACCGTGGTGATCCCAGCGGCAAAGGCGTCGCGAACCCCCTGGCGAGCCGCCCGCGCGAACCACTCGGGCGCCAGTCCGGCCTTGAGCTCACGGACCCCCCGGATCCATCGCGGAAACTCGTCCTGCTCGACCTGGCCCTCGAGACCGGTCAGCTCGAGATGGGTGTGGGCGTTGACGAAGCCCGGCAGGAGGACGGCCCCAGGACATCGCTCGATCGCGACAGCGGGAGGAGCGGGGACGTCGCTGGCGCGACCCGCCGCGACGATCCGACCGCCGGCGTCGATGAGCACGGCCCCGTCAGGGACCGGCGGCCGATCGATCGGGATGACCCAATCCGCCTCGAGACGGATCGGCCGGCCAGTCGAGGTCACCGGTGGATCGGGCAGCGTTCGGTCGGCTCGGTACCCGGAAAGAAAAATTCGGTGCGGACGAATTCCCGCGGACAGGCGCCCGTCGCGAGATAGCCGGTCGATCCGTCGACCTCGAGGGAGATCAGTCCCTCGGGCATCGGCCAGGCCGCCGGCGCTTTGCGCCGCTCATAGACCTCCTTCATCATCGCGGTCCACGCCGGCGCGGCGAGTCGGCCACCTTGAGCGTTGGGCATGATGGCCTGTTTCTTGTCGAACCCGACCCAGACGCCGGCGACCAGATCGGGAGTGAAGCCGATGAACCAGGTGTCCATGCCGTCGTTGGTCGTTCCGGTTTTTCCGCCCGCCGGAATGGACAGCTTCGAGCCCACCACTCCGGCGGCGGTTCCCTTGCGGACGACGTCGCGGAGGCCGTCGAGCACCAGCCAGGCGTGCTCGGGGTCCATCACCCGAACCTGGCGGGACTCCGGTTGCCACAGAATACTGCCGAATCGATCCTCGACCCGGAGGATCGCGGTCGGGGTAACCCGAACCCCCAGGTTGGCGAACGTGCCGAAGGCCGAGGTGAGTTCGAGGACGTTCACTTCGGACGCGCCGATGAAACTCGAGGGCACTTTCTTGAGCCGGGTGGTGATTCCCATCCGGGCGGCCTCGCTGACGACCGCTTCGATCCCGACATCGAGTCCGACTCTCACGGCAACCGTGTTGCGGGAGTCGGCCAGCCCCTCGCGCATGCTCATTCGCCCGAGAAACTTGTTGTCATAGTTCTTCGGGGCCCAGACCGGCTGGTCCTCCACCGGAATCTCGAGGGGCGAATCCTCGTAGATGTCGCTCCACCGCAACCCGGCCCGAATCGCGGCGGCGTAGACGAACGGCTTGAAGGTCGAGCCGGCTTGCCGTTGGCCCTGGACCGCGCGATTGAACTTGGAGTCGCCGAAGTCGCGGCCGCCCACCATGGCGCGGATGTAGCCGGTCTTGGTCTCGATGGTCACCATCGCCCCTTGGAGGTAGGGCGAGAACGGGCCTTGGTCGTCTTCGGCGGCGTCGGGATCCTTGGCCTCGAGATACTGGCGAAAGCTCTTGTGGGGGAACTTCCCGTTGGCCTTGCCCTCCTCGATGGAGATCAACTGGGCGGAGAGGGCCCGCTCGGCGGCCCGTTGCATGTCGACGTCGAGCGTGGTGTAGACGCGAAGCCCGCGCTTGTACAGCTCGCTGCCGAACCGCGCCTGGAGGAGCTGGCGGATGTACTCGACGAAGTAATCCCCGACGCCGGAGAAATCCGATCGTGACGAGAGGGCGAGGGGGTAGGCCTTCCACGCCTCGGCCGACTCGCGGGCCAGTTTGCCCTGATCGCGGAGGAGGTTGATGATCAGGTTGCGGCGCTGAACCGCGAGGTCGGGGTTGCGACGGGGATTGTACCGAGTCGGTCCCTTGGGAATGGCGGCCAGCATGGCCGCTTCGGCGACGTTGAGCTGGCGGGCCAGCTTGCCGAAGTACCGTTGGGCCGCCGCCTCGACACCGTAGGCGCCGTTGCCCATGTTGATCTGGTTGAGGTAGAGCTCGAGAATCTTTTCCTTCGAGTGGCGCGACTCGATCTCGACCGCCATCCGGGCTTCCCGGAGCTTCCGGGTGACCCCCTCGAACCCTTGCCGCTGCCGCCGGTCGATGATCTTGGGCCAGAGGTTGCCGGCCAACTGCATGGTGATGGTGGAGAAGCCTTGGAGCCGATCGCCGGTCACGAGGGTCTTGAGCGACCCGAAGAACCGGATCCAGTCGATGCCCGAATGTTGGTAGAAGCGGCGGTCTTCGGTCGCCAGGAACGCGGCGATGACCGCCGGGGAGATCTGTTTCAGCGGGACCACCGTCCGGCGTTCGAGCCCGAAATCGGTGAGGAGGCGACCATCGCCGGCGTAGACTCTCGACGCCTGGTCCGGGTCGTATCCCTCCAGCTCGGCGATCGAGGGACAGGCGCCGACCGGGGCACAGACGTTGAGCCAGGCGCCCACGATCAGCGCGACCCCGAACGACGCCAGCGCACCGATCGTGAGGAGAACCCGGTAACGCACGGTGGGCGAGTGCCACCAGCGGGCAACGGTCCGAAACCCCTTCGGCGCCATGGAGCCAAGCTATTGGGGTCGTTGGCCCGGGACCAGTGGCCCCGGAGTCCCCGAACCGAACCGAGGATGGTAGTTTTGCTGGCCGAATGACGACTCTCCTCGCGACGCTGACCGCTCGCGGCTTGGTCCAGGACGTGACGCCTGGGCTCGCCGAGCGCCTCGCTCAAGGCCCGATCACGGGGTACGTCGGCTTCGACCCGACGGCCGATTCGCTCCACGTCGGCAATCTGGTGCCAGTGATGGCCCTGGTGTGGCTGCAACGGTTCGGCGGGCGGCCCATCGCGCTGATCGGCGGCGGCACCGGTCTGGTGGGCGACCCGAGCGGCAAGCGAAGCGAACGTCCGATGTTGTCCTCCGAGATGGTGGTCGCGAACGCCCGCGCGATTCAGGGCCAGCTGGCCAAATTTCTCGATTTCGAAGGCCCCGCCGCCGCCCGGCTGCTCGACAACGCCGAGTGGTTAGGCCAGCTCTCGTTGCTCGAGTTCCTCCGAGACACCGGTAAGCACTTCACCATCAACTACATGCTCCAGAAGGACTCGGTGAAGAGCCGGATGGAGACCGGGATCTCGTTCACCGAGTTCAGCTACATGTTGGTGCAGGCGTTCGACTTCTGGCATCTCCACCGGGCCCACCGATGTGAGCTCCAGCTGGGGGGCAGCGATCAATGGGGCAACATTACCGCCGGGATCGAGCTGGTCGCCCGCCGGGAGGGTGCCCAGGTGCACGGACTGGTGGTACCGCTGCTGACGACGGCGAGCGGAGCCAAGTTCGGCAAGAGCGAAGACGGCAACGTCTGGCTCGACGCCGCCAAGACCTCGCCCTACAAATTCTACCAATTCTGGCTCAACAGTGAGGACGCCGACGTCGGCCGGCTACTCCGAATCTTCACGGCGTTAGGCGAAGACGTCATTCTCCCGGCAATGACGGAGCAAGCCGGTGACCCGGGGAAACGGGCGGCCCAACGGCTGTTGGCGCGCGACGTGACCGCCCGAGTTCATGGCCTCGCCACGACCGAGCGGGTAATCGCGGCATCGGAGGTTCTCTTCGGAGGAGGCAACCTCCGAGGGGCTGAAGCGGCCACCCTGGCGATCGTCGCGAGCGAGGTAACCACCGTGCCCGTCGCTCGATCGCGCCTGACGGACGGGATCGGCATCGTCGAGGCATTGGTCGAGACCGGGCTGGCGTCATCCAAGGCCGAGGCTCGGCGGGGGATTCAGGGCTCGGGGTTCTCGCTCAACGGCGAGAAGGTCGGCACCCCCGATCTGAGGATCGGCCCCACCCAGTTGTTGGCCGACCGTTACGTCGCCCTCCAAAAAGGAAAGCGGCACTACGCCTTTCTCGAGATCCGCTGATCGATTGTAAGGCCGGTCCTTGCTGGAGCCCGCTCGAGCGCTACATTGCCTCGGCGACCGTCACCGGCCGCGCTCCTCCCAGAAACCGAATCCATCCAGAAGGAGTTGACCCATGGGCAGCGAGTTCATGGCATTCTTGAAGAATTACGGCGTCATCGGATTGGCAATCGCCGTCGTCATCGGCGGCAAGGCCAACGAGTTGGTCGGCAGCATCGTCGAAGGTCTCATCAACCCGATCATCGCGCTGGCCACCGGCGGGGCCGACTTCACGGCGTTCGCCGTCGGGCCATTCGCGATCGGGAAGGTGATCACCGCCCTCATCAACTTCTTGATCGTGGCACTCTTGGTCTTCTGGTTCGCGAAGAAGGTCCTGAAAGAGGAGTCGGTGGCGAAGAAATAGGACGGGTAGGACGGATAGGACGGATAGGACGGATAGGACGGGTAGGACGGATAGGACGGATAGGACGGGTAGGACGGATAGGACGGGTAGGACGGGTAGGACGGATAGGACGGATAGGACGGATAAGGCGGTGGGGCGGGCGGTTACCAGCGGGTCCGGCGGGTCCGGCGAGGCTTCTTGCCGCCCAGCATTCCAAAGACCCCGCGGACCAACTCCCGACCGATGGTCCGGGCCATGGTTCCGGCGAGGGCGCCCAGGAGCGCTCCCCCCGCGCCCGCCGCCCACCCCCGGCCGCGGGACGACGTTTCCGACGCGGGCTGGGGTTCGCGAAACGGCCCTCGGCGATCGGTGGGGGCCGGAGCCGCTGGCGCGGCCGGCGGCGGGGGCGGGGGCGGGGGCGGGGGCGCCAGCCGCGCGTTCAGCATCTCATAGGCGCTTTCCCGATTCACCGGGGCGCCGTACTCCCGCGCCAAATCGGAGTCGCCCAGATCGGCCTGGAATTCCTCCGGGGTGAGCACCCCCATCCGCGAGGTCGGCGGACGCATCCGGGCGGCGACCACCGGGGTCGGCACTCCCCGGGGACTCAGCCCGGTCACCACCGCTTCGCCGATACCTAACGACGTGATCGTCTCCTGGAGATCGTAGTACGGGGTCTTCGGGAATGTCCGGACCGCGGCCCGGAGCGCCGCTTCGTCGTCCGGGGTATGGGCCCTGAGGGCGTGTTGCACTCGGTTCGACAACTGGGCCAGGACTTCTTCCGGGACGTCCTTCGGAGTCTGGGTGACCAAGAAAATCCCGACGCCTTTCGACCGGATCAGCCGGACGACTTGCTCGATCTGATCGAGAAACGCCTTGGAGGCGCCTCGGAAGAGCAGGTGCGCCTCATCGAAGAAGAACACCAGCTTGGGCTTGGGGAGATCGCCCGCCTCCGGCAGATTCTGATAGAGCTCGGCCAGTAGCCACATCATGAACGTCGAGAAAAGGGCCGGCCGGTCCTGGCAATCCGCCAGCTCGAGGCAAGTCACCACCCCCCGGCCATCCGAGGTGATCGACAGCAGATCGCGGACATCGAACTCCGGTTCGCCGAAAAATCGTTCGGCCCCCTGCTGCTCGAGCTCGATCATCTTCCGCAGGAGCACCCCGACGGTCGCGGCGGACATTCCGCCATACTCCGCCAGGACCGGCTTCCCCTCGTCGCTGGAGAAGAACTTCAGCACGGCACGAAGATCGGCGAAATCGAGGAGCGGGAGGCCTTGATCGTCGCAAGCCTTGAAGACCAGGCTCAACACGCTCGCCTGGGTGTCGTTGAGCTCGAGCACCTTGCCGAGGAGGAGCGGGCCGAACGAGCTTACGGTGGCTCGGAGTTGGACGCCGTTCTTCCCGGTGAGGCTCACGAACTCGACCGGCGCGGCCTTGGGTTCCCAAGCGGCGTCGATCGACGCCAGTCGTTCATCGATCTTCGGGTTCGCCTGGCCGGCGACCGCGAGGCCGGAAAGGTCCCCCTTGATGTCCGCGACGAACACCGGAACGCCCTGAGCCGAGAGCTGCTCCGCCATCAGCTGAAGGGTCTTGGTCTTTCCGGTCCCCGTGGCCCCCGCGATCAGCCCGTGTCGATTCATCATCGCGAGGGGGAAGCCGATCTTCGGCGTGACGATGACAGATGGCCCATCGAGGGTCGCGCCGAGCGTGATGGCCGGGTCCGGGAAGCCGTATCCTTCGGCTACTTCGTCGGCGAGCGTCGGCATCGAGGTTCCTTGAGGGCGTCAGAGGGCCCGATCGAGGAGGCCAGCCACCCGGGCCATCTCGTCGACGGTGTTGTAGCAGTGAGGGCTCAACCGAACTGCCCCTTCCCGCAACGAAGCGACCACACCCTGGGCCGTGATCGCGTGCAGCGCAGCGGCTGGATCCGGCGGCACCAGGGCAACGATGCCCGACCCCCGCGGCCCGGTCGGCGACGCCATCCGAACGCCGCGCCGTCGGGCCCAGTCATGAACTGGCTCGTTGATCCGACCGAGGTGGGCCTGAATCGCCTCGATGCCCAGCTCGAGCAAGAGTTCGATCGCGCCGTTCATCCCCCTGAAGTCTTGGAACGGAAGGGTGATCATCTCGAACTTCCGAGCGTTGTCGCGCCACCCGCGGGGGTAGTCGGTGAGCGACGCGAAATCGTCGGTTCCCGCGAACGCGGTCCACCCCGCGAGCGGGGGCTCGAGCGTCGCGACCAGCTCGCGGCGCACGTAGGTGAATCCGGAGCCCCACGGCGAGAGGAGCCATTTCTGGGCGCCGCACGCGAGCACGTCGACCGGGGTCGCCCGGAGGTCGAACGGCACCTGCCCCAAACCCTGGATCGCGTCGACGACCAAGAAGGTGCCGGTCGCTCGAGCCGCGGCGGAGAACGCCGCCATGTCGGCCCAGAATCCATTGTGGAACTGGACCAGCGAGAGCGCCAGGACCTTGACGCGCGGGTCGTCCATCCGCTCGAGGAGCCGGGCTTCGTCGGGCCATCCCTCGCTGGTGACGGGCACCAACTCGAGGACCACGCCGCGAGATTCGAGATGGCGCCACGGAAAGACGTTCGCCGGGAATTCGGCGTGGCTGGCGAGGACGATGTCGCCGGCACCGAGTGGCAGCATCTGGGCCGCCAAGTTGATGCCGTAACTCGTGTTGGTCGAGAGGGCGATCTCGTCAGGCTCGGCGCCGATGAGCCGAGCGGCGATCTGACGAGACCGGTCGAGGACGTTGAAGAGATCGTCGTCGGTGAGCCGATGGGCCGCCGCCCGGCGCTCCAAGGCGGCCTCGAGATCGCGACGAACTCGCTCCGGAATCGGGCCGATGCCCGCGTGATTGAGATAGACGGTTTGATCGGCCCACGGGAACTCGGCGGCGCGAAGGGCCGCGACGTCGTAACTTGCCGACGAATCGAGGGATCGACGGGGCGCGTCGGCGGTTGTCGTCACGGGCCAGGTTTTCCAGTGGCTGGGTTTCGGAGATAATATCCACCGATGGCGACCGGATCTCAATTCAGCCTGGTGTTGGGCGGGGGCGGGCTCAAGGGGCTCGCTCATGTCGGAGTCCTCCGGGCGCTCGAGGAACGAGGGCTCCAACCGGAGGTCGTGGTAGGATGCAGCATCGGGGCGCTGATCGGCGCCGCCTGGGCCACGGGGATGCCAATCGCCGAGATGGAGGATCGGGCGCTGGCCATCAAGCGCACCGACGTCTTCCGGGTCGCCCACCTCGACATGGCTTTGAAGCGGATGTTGTCGCCGGCGGTCTACCGATCGGACCCGCTCGAGGGCCTGATCCGATCGATCGTCGGCGACAAGACGTTCGATCAACTGCCGAGACGACTGGTGGTCAACACCGTGGATCTGAACACTGGTAAGCAGATCCTTTGGGGATTGCCGGGGCTCACCACGCCAACAGTGGCGGACACGGTATTCGCATCGTGCGCCTTGCCGGGGATCATGACGCCCCGACCGATCAACGGCCACGTCTGCGTCGATGGAGCGGTGATCGAGAACCTCCCGGTTCGGGCGGCGCTGGCGGTTTGCGACGGCCCGATCGTGGCGGTCGACGTAGGCGGCTCGGGAGGACAACGGCACGCGGTCGAGCGGCAGGGGTTCGCGGCGACGTACACGCGAGGGCTCGAGATCGTGATGCAGACCTTGGCGGAAGAGCTGCTCCGAGACTGGACCGACCCGCCGATCGTCTTGATCCGGCCGAGGGTCGAGCGAATCTCGATGTTCGCGTTCAACCGGACGCCCTACCTCATCGCCGAGGGATTCCGGGCCCTCAACGCGACGCTCGACCAATTGCCGAACGACCTCGCCAAACTCCCGCCAGGCATCCACCCCCAACGGGAGATCGAGCTGTCGATCGACAAGAATGCCTGCATCGGCTGCGGCTTCTGCTTCGCACGCGAGCCCGCGATTTTCGGGAGAGGCCCCGATGGCAAGGCAATCGTGCGGCACAAGAAGCAATGGTGGTCGCCATTAGGCGACCGGGTGGTTCGTTCCTGCCCGACCGGAGCGATCAGCGCCGAGCAGCGGTGGCCGCCCGTCGACTGAGATCGAGAAGGTCCCGAGTCACTCGATCCCAATTGCGATCTCGTTCTACCCAGCACCGGCCCGCCGCGCCGAGGGCGCCCCGGCGCTCGGGATCCGCCAGAAGGCGAGCGACCTCGCCGGCAACCGCGCCGGAGTCGGTCGGCGGAACCAGGATGCCGGTTTCGCCGTCCCGAACCGCGTCGGCCGTTCCGCCGCTCCGACCGGCCACCACCGCCAATCCCGCAGCCGCCGCGTCGACCAGGGCGATTCCGAAGCCCTCGGCGTCGTGCCCCTCCTCTCGGGAGAGTCCGAGATAAAGGGTGGCCAGGGTGGCGAGCCCCGGGATGTCCTCGTCCGGAACCCCCTCCAGGAAAATCACCCGCTCCGCGACCCCCGCGGCCGCGGCGGCCCGGCGGAGTCGATCGCGATCGGGCCCGGTTCCGACGACCAGATATCCCAACTCTGGGTGACTGGGCGCCAGCCGGGCGACCACCTCAATGCCAACGTCGACGCCCTTGTGGGGGACCAGCCGGGCCACCGTGAGAAGCCAGCGGCGATCGGGGAGGGAATATTTGACCCGAAGCGGACTCGCCGGAACATCCGGATGAAACCGGGTCGGGTCGCTCCCCAACGGAACGATCTCGATCTTCCCCGAGACCCCCGCGCCTGACTCCTCGAACACCTCCCGTGCCAGGGCAGCGGTCCATCCACTGATGGCGACGATGACCGCCGCCCGGTCGACCACCCACCGGTGGACTCTGCGGCGGAGCGGGTGGCGGCGGCCCTTGGCGCGCAACTGAAGCAGATCACCGCCGTACACGATGATCCCATAGGGAATCCGATCGCGGTCATGGATCCAGGCGGCAAGCGGTCCGGCGGGCCGAACGTTGCCGACCCAGATGAATCCCGGCCGATGATCGCGGACCAGCCGGGCGATTCGGGTCCGCCACGCAAGCATGCCAGCCGGGTTCTTGAGTCGCGAGGCCGCGATCCCGACTCGATCGACGCGGCCCCCAAATCGCTGGTCGTCGGCGTCAGGCACGCTTCCGGTCGACACCACGAGGTCGGTCCTGGCGGCGAGTTCCCCCAGCCACCGCGCGATCCCACCGCCCAGCGGAGGGAAGTCGTGGGCCAAGAGCAGATCCGGCAACCGTTACCGTCGAAGACGAAGATCGGGTCGTGGCAGGAGCCGGATCAGGTGCTCGGCGAAACGAGCCGCGGCGGCCTCGATCCGGAGGTCCGCCGGGGCCGACTCCGCGGGTCCGCGCTCGAGCGCGGACCGGATCGCTGCCACCAGGCTCAGGTCGTCCTCCAATCCGAACAAATGGGCCGCGTCGCCCAGCGCCTCGCGGTGGGCTGGGATATCCGAGGCCGCGACCGGGATCCCCGAGGCCAGCCCTTCGAGCGCGGCGAGGCCGAAGCCCTCGAAGCGGCTCGGCGCGACGACGACCGTCGCCGCGCGGTAGCCCTCCAGCACCGCGTCGTCCGACTGCCGATCGGCCATCAGTTCGACTGGCACCTCGAGCTGAGCCCCGAGCGCCCGGAGCGACGGGCCCTCGGGTCCCTGACCGATGAAGTGGACCGTGGGGCGCGGTGTCATTCGGGCGGCGGCCCGAATGATGGCCGCGAGGTTCTTGTGCGGAACCAGTCGCGAGACCGAGAACAGCCTGGGCGGACAGCGCGGGATCCATTCACCTCGGGTGAACCGATCCGAGTCGAAGCAGAAGGGAAGCAAACCCGCCGTGACACCAAATCGGTCGTGGAGGTCGCTTACGGTGGCCGATGACGGCGCCCACACCATCGCCGAGTGCTGGGCGATGTATCGGAGCCGGCTGTAGAATCCGGCCCGCTCCCGGTACCCCCCGACGATTCGGGACACCCGCCGGATCCGCCCGCGCAATTCGAACACCGCATCAGGGCGGCCATTGCCCAACCGCCAGGGCGGGAGATCCCAGATGAACAACCCGAGAGGACACCGGTGGCGGCGAGCGTACTCGTACGACTCGACCGCGACCTGAGCGTCGATCGCGACGACGGCCCGGGCGGGTTCGTTGCCGTCGGTGGCGACGGTGAAGCCCGCGGCTCGCAACCCCGGGACGACCAGGGTCCCGAACCGATTCGGCGAAAACCACCGAAGATCGACGGTCATACCAGGCGGTAGTTGCGGTATTCGAACGGACGCCAGCCGGTGAGTCGCTCGATATAGTCGGAGGCGCTGTATCGGATGTGTTCGAGTCGAAACCGGGGCGGCGCGACCCGCCGCTCTGGATCGTCCCGGTGGCGCTCGACCCAGTCCTTCGCTACGGCCGGATGCTCGCCGCGAAATGGCCGAAGCCCGGGAATCCAACCGAGCTGGGCGCCGTCGCCGACCCCCGGGTCGCGATCGGGGTAGAGCGTTCGGTCGACCCGGGAACGGCCGCGGAGCGCCGAGGCCGAACGAGTGTAGCCGTAGTGGAACATCTCGGCGTCCGCGAGGCGAGCCCGGATCGGCCGATGCCGAGGACCGACCCGGAAGCCCTGGGCATCGCGAAACGGGTGAATCTCGAGGCCGGCATCAAGCCGAACGGCCCGCACCTCCCGTCGATACCAATGGCGATTCCGCGCCTCGGTGAACGGATCGCCGAAAAGGTGCCGATACCGAACCGCCACGCCCTCGACCCGAGGGTCGGGATCGACCGACTCGATCGTGTCGACCGCCGCCTGGCCGCCCCGCTCGTGGAGGACCTCGTCGGCCTGGATGTAGATCCCCCACCGGTGACGGCAGGCCGCCATCGCCCGCTGAGTTTCGTCGCGCAACACCGTCGACCCGCGGGCGAAGTCCCAGACCGTCTCGAGAATCCGGACTCTCGGATCGCCGATCGCTCGCACCAAACCAACAGTGTCGTCGTCGGACCGACCGACGTTGACCACTATTTCGTCGCACCAGGGGAGCAGCGAAGTGATGCTCTCGATCACCGGAAAATCGAGCTCGACTGCGTTCCGGACGATCGTGAAGCCCGAGATCTTCATCGCAACACCCGCGTGAGCAACTCTTCCAATCGCCGCTCCCACGTGTGCTCCGCGACCGCCCGTTGCCGAGCCCGATCGGCGACGCCCTGGCGGCCATCGTCATCGGCGAGCAAGGTCAGGGCTTTTTCCCGAAGCTCATCGGCGGTGCGGAAGAGCACGATTTCCCGGTCTTCGACGAAGCTCTTGGCAATGTCCGCCTTGGCGTCGCAAAGTTGGGCCACGCCGGCGCCCGCCACCTCGAACACCCGCTGATTGGCACCGGTGCCGTAGCGATTCGAGCTCGGTGGATCGCCGAAGAACTGGTGAATGTTCAGCGCCACCTTGGCCCCCGCGTAGGCCCGCACGAGTTTGTCGCCAAAGAGGGGGCCTCGGGGGCGGCCCGGGCCCCAGAGCTCGAGACCCAGGTCGGCTACCCGGGCCAACGCCACGTCGCGGGCCGGCTCGGGCGATCCGACGAAAACCAGCGGCGTCGCCACCGCAGTGCCGGTGGCCAGCGGTCGATAGAACGCCGGGTCGAACCCCAGCGGGAGGAACTCCGCGGCCCGCCCGAGCGCCCGGTGCCGGTCGACCATGGAAGTATCGAACAAGAAACAACGATCGTACGCCGCGCCATTGTGGAGCGAGAGGTCGAGTCGGTGGGGCGGGTCGGGAAACCAATTGACCCAAACGGCCCGGCCGGCGGGCCGGGCGGCCGCGATCGTCTCCGGATCGAGCTCGGTGGCATTATAGCTGAGCACCAGGTCGGCTGTCGCCACCGCTCGGCGGAGCCGGCTCGCCAGCGAGCGCCGCAAGAGCGCGTCGATCCCTTTGGCGCGAATCTCGACCCGCCGTACCTCACAGCCCAACGCGGCCAGTCCCGCCGCCAACCCGAGTCCGGGCCGATGGTATTTTCGGTTGAACCGGGCGACCAATACGACCCGCGCACCTTGGAATGCCATTGCCCGCCGTTCGCCGCTGGGCTACTCGCCGGCGGGCTCCGGCACCGGCCTGACCGACGGAACCAACCCCACCGCCTCGAGGAGCCGCCGGATCCGATGCATGTGGGTGTGCTCCTGGAGAACCCGGCGCCGCGCGGCGGCCCCGATTTCGTCAGCGTTCGTCGGGGTGTGGAGGATCTCCTGGACCCGGGCTTTCAGCTCCCTCGGAGTCGAGAAGGTGACCATTTCCCGACCGAGCTCGAAGTAGTTGGGGAGATCGGCGCGGTGGTCGACCACTTGGGGAATGCCCATCGCCGCCAACTCGAAAACCCGTTGGTTGCAGAACGCGAAAGACATCCCGTTGGAGCCCAGGCCATGATGGAGATTGACCGCCACCGAGGCGCCCCCGTAGGCGCGGACGTATTCGGCCGTGTTCCGGATTTCGCCCCGACAGTAGTCGCGGAGGGTCGTCCGGCGCCATCCCGGGCCCCAGAGTGCCAGCCCGAACTCGACCAGCTCTGACAGAAACGTCTCCCGGGTCGGCGTGGCGCCGCCCGCGAACACCACGTTAGCGCGATACTGATCCTTGGAACGAATGGGTCGATAGACGGAGGGATCGGCGGCATGGGGAAGGACCTCGACGGTCTTCCCCAACGACCGCTCGAAGGCGGCCGCCACGTCGCTGCCCGCGACGAAGACCGAGTCGTACCCGCGGGCAACCCGGAGCGCCTCGTCGATGGCGCCGACGTCGTCGGGGATCCAATTGACCAGCTTGACGCCGGTGGCCGATCGGATCGAGTCGACCAACGGCTCGTCGATGTCGTAGCCGCCGATGACTAGAACCAAATCGGCCTCGGCGACCTCGATGCTCTTGAGGAGCCGCGACCGGAGGTCGCTCCCGGCGAGCCGGCCGAGCAGGCCGGGCCGCTTCCGAAGGTCGAAGGTGGTGACATCGCCACCCAACCGTTCGATCGCCCGGGCGCGCTGAGCCGAGTGGGCGTGTTCCGCGTCGTCGAACGGGGCGATCAGGAGAATCGACGGAGCGCTCACGCCACCTCCTGGGGCGTCCGGAATTGGAGGTCGTAGAGCCTCCGATACAAGCCGTTCTGGGCGAGCAAAGTGGGATGATCTCCTCGTTCGACGATCCGGCCACCATCGAGCACTAGAATCTCGTCGGCATGTTGCACGGTCGCTAGCCGGTGGGCCACGACCAGCACGGTGCGATCTTCCATCAACCGATCGATGGCGCCTTGCACCAGCCGCTCCGACTCGGTGTCGAGAGCGCTGGTCGCCTCGTCCAGGATGAGCAGGGGCGGGTCGCGGAGGAGCGCCCGAGCGATCGCCACCCGCTGCCGCTGCCCCCCGGAGAGCCGGGTTCCTCGTTCTCCCAACAAAGTGTCGAAGCCTTGGGGCAGTCGCTCGATGAACTCGAGAGCGTTGGCGGCCTCGGCCGCCCCGATCACCTCTCGCCGGCTGGCGTTGGGCCGTCCGTACGCGATGTTGGCATGGACCGTATCGTTCAACACCACGGTATCCTGGCTGACCAGGCCAATCAGCGACCGGAGCGACGATCGGCTGACCCCTGTGATCGCCACCCCATCCAATCTGATCGCCCCGGCCTCTGGTTCATAGAAGCGCGCCACGAGCTCCAAGAGGGTCGTCTTGCCGGCTCCGGAGGGACCGACGATCGCGACGATCGAGCCCTTGGGGACGCGGAACGAGACATCCTCGAGAACGGTCTCGTCACCATAGCTGAAGTGAACCCGATCGAACCACAGCTCCCGCTCGAACCGAACCCCTGGCAAGCCCGGCGGATCCCGATCTTTCGCCTCGAGATCGAGCCACCGGAACACCCGCTCGGAGCTGGCCAGGGCGAGGGCCACGTTGGTCGGAAATTGGGCCAGAGCCTTGATCGGCGCCATCATTTTCAGCGCGACAGCCAAAAATCCGATCGTCACCGCGGGGCCCAGCGTCACCCCGCTGATGGCGGGCTGGCTCGCGGCCCAGATGATCAGGATAATCACCAGTCCCCCGAACACCTCCGTCACCGGATGGGTGAGGGTCGCGAAGCGCTGGGTTCGGATAACTCTCTTGCGGTAGCGGTCGGCCTGGTCGGCGAAGGTGTCGACCTCATGGTCTTCCGCGCCGTAGCCGCGGATCAACTTGATGGCGGCGAGCCGTTCCGAGACCGTAGAGGTCAGCTGGCCCCGTTCTTCGGTCAATTCGCGAGCATGACGGCGGAGTCGCACCAGCAGGTGCTGGATGCCGGCCACCAGAATCGGCGCCGCGGCCAGGGTGATGAGGGTCAGTTGCCAGGAGATCAGCGCCAGAACCCAGAGAGAGCTGACGATCAGAACCAGGTTCTGGAAAAACGCTCCCCAGAACGCCCCGACCGCCTGCTTGGTCTGGTCCGCGTCGGCGATCACGCCCGAAACCAGATCGCCCTGGCGGGTCCGCTGAAAGAACGCCAGGTCGATCCCGAGGAGATGACGATACAGCCGGACCCGGAGATCCCGAACCAACCCCTCCTGAATCCCCACCAACAGTTGGCTGGCGGCGTACCCGATCGTGTTCTTGAGCATGAGCGTCACCAGCAGCACGGCCACCAGCCGGGCGCCGGCCGCGCCCCCGCTCAGCCCACCGACGACCGGTGCCATCAGCCGGTCGGTCACCGCCTCCAGGGTCGTGTTGGGAGCCGCAAGCGCTCCGGCGGTGCCGAAGAGCGCCTTCAGCAACGGGATCAGGATGACGATGGTGAGCGCGTCGAGGAGCGACGCGATGACCGTGGCCGCCACGCCGAGGGCGAAGGCGCCTCGATAAGGTCCCACTGCCTGCAGGAGTCGCAACGCCACACTTCGCTGCATGGAAGGAAGCTAATAGGACGTTATCTTCCCCTCTCCGGTTCTCAACTGATCAATCGTGGCTCATCGCATCGTGCTCGTCCGGTTCAGCTCCATGGGCGACATCCTTCTCACCACGCCGTTGATTCGGGCCATCCGTTCCCGCCACCCCGATGCCTGGATCAGCTACGTCACCAAGGCGGGTTTCACGCCGTTGCTCGAGTCCAACCCCCGCCTCAACGAGGTCATCCCCTTCGATCCCGGCACGCCGTTGGCCGAGCTCGGCCAAAGACTTCGGGCGGCCGATTTCACCCACCGCCTCGACCTCCACCGGAGCCTCCGAAGCCGAATGCTTCGCATGATGGTGCCCGGTCGATGGGGCTCCTATCCGAAAAACCGGGTCGCCCGGGCGGCGCTCATCAAGACGAAACGCAACATCTACCGTGACCATCGACACATCGTCGAGCGGTATTTCGACGCGGCCAAGGAGCTCGAGGTGAAACCCGATGGCGGACCGCTCGAGTTCTTCATCGCCCGGGCCGCCATGGACGGCGCCCGGCGGTTCCTCGCCGATCAGAGGATGGCCGAGGACCGCTCGCTAGTGGCGGTGGTTCCCGGGGCCCAGCACGCCACCAAGCGATGGCCGGTGCGCCACTGGCAAGATCTGGTGACGATGCTGACCACCCAAGGCATGGATGTGGTCGCCATCGGCGGGCCGACCGAACAAAGACTCTGCGACGAAGTCGCCGCCGCGGGCGCCGAACGGGCAACCAGCGCGGCAGGCCGTTTCGCAGTCACCGGGAGCGCCGCGCTCCTCAAGCTGTCGCGTTGCGTGGTGGCCGGCGATACCGGGCCCATGCATCTCGCGACTGCCGTCGGCACGCCGGTCGTCGCGCTCTACGGCCCCACGGTCCAGCCCTTCGGCTTCTTTCCCTATCGGGCTCGCG